>Ga0209013_10001128_pt1 | contig 24647 bp, 22 predicted proteins | sample Cruoilmetagenom2_FD_187291 | JGI IMG/M metagenome (GOLD analysis project Ga0209013, IMG submission 187291) | Oil polluted marine microbial communities from Coal Oil Point, Santa Barbara, California, USA - Sample 2 (SPAdes) (version 2) | ecosystem: Environmental > Aquatic > Marine > Oil seeps ... | reverse complement strand
CGGCGGCAGCGGAGTGAGCTCAGGCCTCATCCGAAGGAGGAGGCCATGAGCCACGCGCTGGCGACGGTGCTTCACCGCGGCCGCAAGGCCGCGAGTAACATCATGGCGGCGTGCCTGGCATCCTCTCGGGAAGCGAGTGCGGAAACGGCGGTGCGGCGGAGGCGCCCGTTGTCTCACTTGACACGATCGCGAAACACCGGAGCGATGGCCGCCGGATCGTCTGACATGATCCCGGTGGCGCCGAGGTCCAGCAGGCGCCGTGCCTCCACGGGATCGTCCACAACCCAGTAATCGACCCGCAGGCCGAGGGCACGGGCGCGGGCTATGAAACGGCGTCCGTCCAATCGAATCCCGCTATGCGCGACCGGAATGTGTGCCGCGTCGCCGGATATCCACTGTTTCGCAACCACCGCCGGGAGGAATCGGAGCAGAGCCACCTCGAGCTTCGACAGCGTCGTCCGACCGGGATAGCCGAGCACACGCATCCGGCGCACCACCCGGGTGCTGAAGCTCGCCAGGGTCACCCGCTCGCTGGCGTCGTGGCGGGCGACGATCTCGAGCAGGGGAGGGACCGCGTCGGGGTCGTCGGGTTTGAGGTCGATGCTCATCGGGATTCCAGGAAAGGCCGCGAGCACTTCTTCGAGGGTGGGTACACGGTGGCGGTCGAGGTCACGGCCGTCGGTCATTGCGACGTCCCATCGTTTGACCTGGTCGAGACCGACGGTGCCGATCTGTTCGCTCACCCCGGCCAATCGCTCGCCGTCGGGGTCGTGGGCGACCACGAAGTGGCCGTCGGCGGTGCGGTGGACGTCGAGCTCGAGGGCGTTGGCGCCGTCCGCAAGCGCCCGCTCGAAAGCCGCAAGGGTATTCTCAGGCAACAGTGCCGAAGCCCCGCGATGGCCGTAGAGACGGAGCGAGTGCAGGGTTCGAAACACCGGGTCTATCAGACGGCTATTCGGTTCAGTGGGATGGCGGCTGTTCGTCACCGCATTTGGACTTTCATTCGATCTCCCAATCTTCAAGATCAAGCCCCACGACGCGCTCGAACTCACGTGTGTTGTGGGTGACGAGAATGAGCTCGTTGGCAATGGCGGTGGCCGCGATGAGGAGATCGTTGGGCCCGATCGGAGTTCCGCTGCGCTCGAGCTCGTTGCGGATAGCGCCGTAGGTCTCGGCGCAACGATCGTCGAACTCAAACGAGGGGAAGACGGAGAAGAAGCGATCGACGAGACGCAGGTTCTCTGCCTGGCGTTCGCTCTTTCGCGCACCGAAGTACAGCTCCGCCTTAACCACCGAGCACAGCGCGACCTCGGTCGGTGAACACGACCGCAGCCGCCGTTCGAGGGGGGCAGACGAACCGTTGAGTATCCGGATGCACGCGTTGGTATCGAGGAGGTGCGCCATCAGAGATTCTCGCGAGCCTCGAGCTTGCCCTGGCGTGGTCTCTCGAGTGGTTCCCCCACCCAACCGCCAACCACCGTGTCAAAGAAACCTCGTGGCCACTCGGTCACAACCTCTCGTCGCACGACCTCTGCGAGGTAGCGGGAGACGCTGAGGCCACGCTTCCTCGCCCGCTGTTCGATCTTGGTGGCGAGATCATCGCTCACATACAGGTGAAGCTGTGCCATCTGTTCTCACCTCCAGGCAAATAGTACCATACTATGTGTTATATGTGTAGTGATTGATCGAAGGTACGGGAGGCGACAGTTTGATGGGTGAGACATGTGGGTTGGTGGAGGTGGGTGGGTGGGTGGAAATTCGAAATCCCGATTACAAAAAGTCGAGCTCGAGCTTGGCGGCCTCGGACATCATTTCCGGGCTCCACGGCGGATCCCAGGTGATCTCCACTGTGGCTGAGTCGACGCCCTCGACCGCCGCTGCCTTCTCCTCGACCTCGGGCGGCAGGCTTTCCGCCACCGGGCACATCGGCGAGGTCAGGGTCATGAGGACGTGGACGTTGGCGTCATCATCGACGCCGACCTCGTAGATCAGCCCGAGCTCGTAGATATTAACCGGGATTTCGGGGTCGTAGATTTCCTGGAGGACTCTGATCACTTCGTCGCGAAGGGCATTGGTCATGGCGCCGCCAGTTCTGAGTTATGAGTATTGAGTTTTGAGTTGTCGGCCCTCATCCCAGTCTGTTGGGGGTGTGTGGTGGATACCTCAAAACTCAAAACTAAAAACTCAAAACTCACTCGGTCGTCACCGACTCGTCACCGTCGTTCATCGCGGCGTTGAGCGTGTGCCAGGCGAGGGTGGCGCACTTGACCCGTACCGGGTACTCGCGCACGCCCTCGAAGACCTTGAGCTTGGCGAACTCGACGCCCTGCTCGGCGGCGACCCCTGTGAGCATCTCGTGGAAGCCCTCGAAGAGCTCCTTGGCGTCGGCGACCGTCTTGCCCTTGACCGACTCGGTCATGATCGAGGTCGAGGCGGTGCAGATCGCACAGCCCTCACCCTGGAAGCTGATTTCCTCGATGACGCCGTCCTCGATCCGCAGATAGACCTTGACGACGTCGCCGCACAGAGGGTTGTGGCCGTCGGCGGTACGGGTCGCGCAATTCATGACATAGCAGTTCCGCGGCCTCTTGTTGTGGTCGAGGATAATTTCCTGATAGAGCTCACGCATTTCGGACATCAGCCGAAGACCTCCCGTACTTTCTGCAGACCGGCGACCAGGGCGTCGATCTCGTGGGCGGTATTGTAAAGGGCGAAGGACGCGCGCACCGTCGCCGACACGCCGTAACGGGCCATCACCGGTTGCGCGCAGTGATGGCCGGCGCGGACCGCGATGCCCTCCGAGTCGAGGATGGTGCCGATATCGTGCGGGTGGACGCCGTCCATCACGAATGACAGCACCGACGCCTTGTGCCGCGCCGTACCGATAAGACGGATGCCGGGTACCGCCAGAACCGCGGCGGTGGCGTCGGCGAGTAGGCGGCTCTCGTGGGCGGCGATGGCGTCGAGCCCGATCCCGTCCACGTGGTCGAGCGCAGCAGCGAGGCCGATGGCGCCCTCGATGTTGGGTGTGCCGGCCTCGAAGCGGTGCGGCGGCTCGGCATAGGTGGTACGGTCGAAGGTCACCGACAGGATCATGTCGCCGCCGCCCTGGTAGGGCGTCATCTCCAGGAGGCGATTACGCTTGGCGTAGAGGGCGCCGATGCCGGTCGGGCCATAGACCTTATGGGCCGAAAAGACATAGAAGTCGCAGTCGAGATCGCAGACGTCGACTGCAAGATGAGGTACCGCCTGCGCACCGTCGACCAGGACCGGCACGCCCTTCGCGTGGGCCGTCGCGATCATCTCGCGCACCGGGTTGACGGTACCGAGGGCGTTGGAGACGTGGACCACGGCGACGATTTTGGTGCGATCGGTGAGTAGACGTTCGTACTCGGAGAGAATGATGTCGCCGTCGTCGTCTATCGGGACGACCACCAATCGCGCCCCGCGCTCCTCGCACACGAGCTGCCAGGGGACGATGTTGGAGTGGTGCTCCATGGCCGAGATCAGAACCTCGTCGCCCGGTTCGAGCCGCGGGCGCACAAAGCTCGACGCCACCAGGTTGATGCCCTCGGTGGTCGAGCGGGTGAAGACGATTTCGCGGCTGTCGTTCGCGTGAAGGTAATTCTTGACGGTCGTACGCGCCTGCTCATAGGCGACGGTTGCGCGCTGCGACAGCCGGTGGACGCCGCGGTGGACGTTGGCGCAGTCGCGTTCGTAGAAGGTGCGAACCGCATCGATCACCGCCTGCGGTTTCTGGGTAGTGGCGGCGTTGTCGAGATACACCAGCGGGTGGCCGTTTACCTCTTGGTGGAGGGCCGGGAAGTCGGCGCGGATGCGTTCGGTATCTAGGGCCGGGGTGACCGTGGCAGATGCGGTTGGATTCATCACGCGCCTTCCGGGTTGTCGGCCATCTCGGCCAGACGCGAGGCGATGACGGTCTCGAGGCGTTCGCGAAGCGCCTCCACCGGCAACCGCTCGAGCACCTCGCCAGCAAAGGCCAGAGTCAGCAGCCGGATCGCCTGGTCCCGAGCGATGCCGCGTGACCGCAGGTAGAAGACGGCCTCCTCGTCGAGGCGGCCGACGGTGGAGCCGTGGGTGCAGCGGACATCGTCGGCGAAGATCTCGAGCTGCGGGTTGGAGTGGACCGTCGCGCCATCGGACAGGAGCAGGTTGCGATTGGATTGGGTGGCGTCGGTCTTTTGCGCGTCCTGGTCGACGATGATGCGGCCGGTGAACACCGCCCGCGACGAGCCCGCGAGAATGCCCTTGTAGAGCTGGTGGCTGTTGCAGTGAGGCCGTTTGTGTTGCACCGTCAGGTGGGTGTTTGCCTGCTGGTCGCCGCCGACCAGACAGAGACCGTCGAGCGACGCCACCGCGCCTTCGCCGTCGAGGATGACACCGATATCGGTGCGGGCGAGCGCTCCGCCGAGGGAGACGGCCTGGGCCGAGTAGCGGCTGGCCGCGGCGAGCCGTATCTGACGTACCGCAAGGTGGTTGGCCGAGATCTCCTCTTCCTGGACCGCGATGTGATCGAGGGTGGCGCCCTCAGCGAGCACAATCTCCGAGACCGGACAGCTCAGCGATGCGCCGCCGTCACCGAGGTGCTGCTCCACCACTGTCGCCCGGCTGCGGGGCTCGGCGACAACGAGGATGCGGGGCGCGCTGATGGTCGATCGTCCCTCTGATCCGGACACGAAGACGAGCTGGATCGGCCGCTCGAGCTCCATACCGGCTGGCAGGTGGATGAAGGCGCCGTCGGCGACGATGGCGGTGTTGAGAGCGGCGAAGGGGTGGCCCTCGAGTCCCGCCAGGCCACCGAGGTTTTCGGATACCACGTTGGATTCCGAAGCGGTCGCGAGCTCGAGGTTGGAGACAACCACGCCATCGGGGAGACCCGAGACCTCGGAGACATCGGGTGAGAAAATGCCGTCGACAAAGACCAGCAGGTAGGCGTCGTTCACCCGCCACGGTGAGATATCGATGCTCGCCGCGACCACATCGGGAGGCTCGAAGATCTTTTCTCCGATGCCGTCGAGCCGAGTGAAACGCCATTCCTCCTGGCGCCGGTTTGGCAGACCGAGGGCTAAGAAGCTGTCGCGGCCTCTCTCCCTGAGGTTCTGGAGCAACTCGGGCGCCGGCCGATGGGTGGCAGACTGGAGGATGGTGTCGAAGACCCCGGTTTCGGCCCGTAGGGCCGTGCTCGTCATGCGCCCGCCGCCTGTGCGGGCTCGGTCTCGAGCCACTCGTAGCCCTGGTCCTCGAGCTGGAGGGCGAGCTCGCTGCCGCCCGAGCGGACGATGCGTCCGTCGATCAAGACGTGGACGAAATCCGGCACGATGTAGTCGAGCAGGCGCTGGTAGTGGGTGATCAGGACAAAGGATCTCTCCGGGTCGCGGAGCGAGTTGACGCCGTCGGCAACGATCTTGAGGGCGTCGATGTCGAGGCCGGAGTCGGTCTCGTCGAGGATCGCCAGCTTGGGCTCGAGGACCGCGAGATGGAAGATCTCGTTCCGCTTCTTCTCGCCGCCCGAAAATCCCTCGTTGACCGGCCGTTTGAGCAACGATTCGTCGAGCTTGACGAGCTTCATCTTGTCGCGCACCAGGGCCAGAAAGTCCATGGCGTCGATCTCGTCCTCACCGCGGTGGCTGCGGATGGCGTTCAGGGCGGCGCGGAGAAAGTAGGTGTTGCTGACGCCGGGGATCTCCACCGGGTACTGGAAGGCGAGGAAGAGCCCTTCGCGGGCCCGAGTCTCTGCGTCGAGCTCGAGCAGGTCCTGGCCCTCATAGATAATCTCGCCGTCGGTGATCTCGTACTCCTCGCGTCCGGCGAGGACGCTTGCCAGGGTGCTCTTGCCTGAGCCGTTGGGGCCCATGATGGCGTGCACCTCACCGGCATTCACAGTGAGGTCGATGCCCTTCAATATTTCTGTCCCATCCACGGAGACGTGGAGGTTTTTGAGTTCTAGTAGTGACATATTCTCTCCGAAAATTCTCAATTCTCAATTCTCAATTTTCGACCGCCCCCCAGGGACTTGGGATGGGTGTGGACAATTGAGAATTGAGAATTCAAAATTAAGAATTTGTTCTTCATCCCACACTCCCCTCTAGAGAAACGCCCAGCAGCTTCTGCGCTTCCACAGCGAACTCCATCGGCAGCTCGCGAAAGACCTCCTTGCAGAAGCCGTTGACGATCATCGACACCGCATCCTCGGTGGCGATACCGCGTTGGTTGCAGTAGAAGATCTGGTCGTCGCCGATTTTCGAGGTCGTCGCCTCGTGCTCGACCTGGGCCGTGGGGTTGGCGATCTCGATATAGGGGAAGGTGTGGGCGCCGCAGCGGTCGCCGAGGAGCATGGAGTCGCACTGCGAGAAGTTGCGGGCGTTCTCGGCCTTCCTGCCGACCTTGACCAGACCGCGGTAAGTGTTCTGTCCTTTTGCCGCCGAGATGCCCTTGGAGACGATCGTCGACGAGGTGTTATTGCCGAGATGGATCATCTTCGAACCGGTGTCGGCCTGCTGGTGGCCGGCGGTCAGGGCCACCGAGTAGAACTCGCCGACCGTGTTGTCGCCCTTCAAGATGACGCTCGGGTACTTCCAAGTGATGGCCGATCCGGTTTCGACCTGGGTCCAGGAGATCTTCGCGCGGTCGCCCCGGCAGATGCCGCGTTTGGTGACGAAGTTGAAGATGCCGCCGACGCCGGTCTCCTTGTCGCCGGGGTACCAGTTCTGAACCGTCGAGTACTTGATGTTCGCGTCTTCGAGGGCCACCAACTCGACCACCGCCGCATGGAGCTGGTTTTCGTCGCGCATCGGCGCGGTACAGCCCTCGAGGTAGCTGACGTACGCACCCTCGTCGGCGACGATCAGGGTGCGCTCGAACTGCCCGGTGTTGGCGGCGTTGATCCGGAAGTAGGTCGAGAGCTCCATCGGACAGCGCACGCCCTTGGGGATGTAGACGAACGAGCCGTCGGAGAAAACCGCCGAGTTGAGGGCGGCGAAGAAGTTGTCGGTGGTGGGGATCACCGAACCGAGGTATCTCTTGACCAGTTCGGGGTGCTCGCGTACGGCTTCTGAAAACGAGCAGAAGATGATGCCGAGCTCACCCAGCTTCTCCTTGAAGGTGGTGGCCACCGAGACGCTGTCGAAGACCGCGTCGACCGCAACGCCGGCGAGGACCTTCTGCTCCTCGAGGGGAATGCCGAGCTTCTTGTAGGTGGTGAGAATCTCGGGATCGACCTCGTCGAGACTCTTGAGCTTCTCCTTGGGCGCCGCGAAGTACGAGATCTCCTGGTAGTCGATCTCGGGGTAGTGGACGTTCGGCCACCGCGGCTCAGTCATCGTCAACCACCGCCGGTACGCCTTGAGCCGCCACTCGAGCAGCCACTCGGGCTCGTCCTTCTTGGCCGAGATGTGTCGGATGACGTCCTCGTTGAGGCCGGGCGGCAGGGTGTCCTGCTCAACGTCCGTGACGAAGCCGTGCTCGTACTCGCGGTTTGCGAACTCCTCGATGAGCTTTTCCTGGGTAACCATCTCCCCCTCGATCTTGTAACGCGGGCCGAGCCGCGGTGATTTTCTCAGATCGCCGTTGTGCCATGGCGACGACCTCTGTTCACACCGACAACATTTAGAATCCTCTCGGGCCTCCACATATTCCTCAAAAACCCGTACCCGTGCTGTGAGGCGCTATCGCTATCGCCACCATCGTTTGTTTGGCTGTCTGTCGCCGCTTCGCGGCTGGTAGTTTCTTTGAGTCGTGTCATTCCTGGGGCTGACGCCCCAGGCTATTGATCTGTCGCGCCTCCGGCGCTCAAACGGTCGATAACGACACGGATGCGATTGCGGCCAGGTGGATCCTCAAGCCTCACGCCCGAAGCGGATATAATACGGCCCATATGGTGTCCGTCCCATTCTTCCGGAAAGTCGTATGACCACCGTCCTCGTTACGGGTTCCAACGGGCTTATCGGGTCCGAGATCGTGACCCACTTCGACAGCCGGGGCTGGGATGTCGTGGGTATCGACAACAACATGCGTGCCGAGTTTTTCGGCCCCCCGGGCGATACCCGATGGAATCAACATCGTCTGGAAGGCGCCTGCCGTGCGTTCACCCATCGCGAGCTCGACATCCGCGACCGTGACGGCGTTCGCAACCTGATCGAGGAGCTCAAACCGCAGCTGTTGGTCCACACCGCGGCCCAGCCGAGTCACGATCTCGCTGCTTCCCGACCGTTTGAAGATTTCGACGTCAACGCGGTCGGAACCCTCAACCTCCTCGAGGCATGCCGTCAAGCGGCGCCGGAGGTCGTCTTCGTCCATATGTCCACAAACAAGGTCTACGGCGATCGGCCCAACACGTTGCCGTTGGTGGAGAAGGAAACCCGGTGGGATTATGCAGATTCCGCGGACTTCGACGGCATCGACGAGACAATGAGCCTCGACGGCTCGATGCACTCGCTATTCGGCGCCTCCAAGGTCGCGGCGGACGTCATGGTTCAGGAGTACGGCCGCTACTTCGGGCTCCGTACATGCTGTCTGCGCGGCGGGTGTCTTACCGGTCCCAATCACTCCGGGGTGGAACTGCACGGATTCCTGAGCTACCTGATTCGCTGCAACCTCGAGCAACGCGAGTACACGGTCTTTGGCTACCTGGGCAAGCAGGTGCGTGACAACATCCACTCCTACGATGTTGCGCGCTGCATCGAGCTTTTCTACGAGGATCCCGAGCCGGCGGCGGTGTTCAATCTCGGCGGAGGTCGTGCGAACTCGATATCGATCCTGGAGGCCTTTGCAAAGGTCGAGGCCCTGACCGGCACGCCGATGCGTTGGAAGTATGTCGACGAACCCCGGCGTGGCGATCACGTCTGCTACATCTCCAACCTCGATCGACTGCGATCTGCCTTGCCGAACTGGGAGCTGACGAAGGGGCTCGATGAGATCTTCGACGAGATTGTCGAGGGTTGGAGGCAGCGCGCCGCCGAGGCGCACGGGTGAAGCTCTCTCTGGTGATTCCGGCGCGGAACGAGGCGCAACAGATCGGCGCCACGATCGACGGGTTGTGTGGTCATCTCGATGCTCGCGGCATCACCGATTTCGAAATCCTCGTGGTTGACGACGGGAGCACCGACGACACGGCGACGATTGTCGAAGGTCTCGAAGCTGCAGATCCGCGTGTGCGCCTCCTGCGCAACCAGCGTCGTCACGGGTTTGGGCGGGCGGTTCGTTTCGGTCTCGAGCGGTACAGCGGCGACGCGGTGATCATCACCATGGCGGATGCCTCCGACGACCCTGCGGACGTGGAGGCGTATTACCTGATCCTCCGTGATCGGGCGGAATGCGCCTTCGGGTCGCGGTGGATTCGCGGTGCGAGGCGCAGTGGATACCCGGGGTTCAAGCTAGGCATCAATCGCACGGCCAACGCGTTGATCCGGTTGATGTTCGGGCTGCGATACAACGACGTCACCAACGCCTTCAAGGGATACCGGCGGTGCGTCATCGACGGTTGCCGTCCATTCGTCTCGCCCCACTTCAACCTCACCATCGAGATTCCGCTCAAGGCGATCAGCCGCGGCTACACCTACGAGGTCGTCCCAATCGCGTGGCGCAACCGCGCTGCCGGCACCTCGAGCCTCCTCCTCAAGGAGCAGGGGAGCCGTTACCTGTATGTGCTTCTCAGCGTGTGGTTTGAGTGGCTGCTCGTCCGCCGCGATTACCGGCGCGCATCGAAGGATGTTTTCAAGCCCTGGACGGACGAGACTGACGGGGCACGCGAGGGAGAGCTCTGAGATGGCGAATCGGAGAGTGCTGGTCACCGGGGGCGCCGGATTCATCGGCAGCCACTTGGTGGACAGTCTCCTTGACGCTGGCTTCTCGGTGGGGGTGATCGACAACGAGAGCACCGGTCGTCGCGGCAACGTCTCAGCCGACGCCGATTTCGTTCACGGCGACGTGCGCGAGGATGACGATATTCAGGAGGCGTTTGATCCGGTTCCCGACGCCGTCTTCCACATAGCGGGACAGGCCTCGATTCGACTCGCATATTCGGACCCGGAGGCTGATCTCGGTGTCAACGTCACCGGCACCGTCAAGGTTTTGGAGCAGTGTCTCGCCCTTGGTGTGCCGCGTCTCGTCTTCGCCAGCTCGATGACCGTGTACGGCAACCCGTCTCGGGTACCGACACCGGAGGACGAATCGCCGGATCCGGTGTCCTTCTACGGCATCACCAAGTATGCCGCCGAGCGCTACGTTCACCTCACCGGCGCTCGCACTGACCTCGAACCCGGCCTCGCTGTTACCTGCTTGCGGATGTTCAACGTCTACGGCCCCAGGCAGAGTTTGTCGAACCCTTACCAGGGGGTGTTGGCCATCTTCCTCGGCAATCTGATGCGCGGCGAACCCGTCAGGATCGACGGCGACGGCGAGCAGTCGCGCGACTTCGTGTTCATCGACGATGTCGTGCGAGCCTGGATCGCGTGCCTCGACGATTCGCGATCGGTGGGGCGCGTGCTCAACGTGGGGAGCGGGATGCCGACCTCGGTCAACGCGCTCTGCGACGCGATTCTCGATCAGTTCGGGCACACACGCTCAACCTACCCCGTAACATCGGCCGCGCGACAGCAGGGCGATGTGCGGTCCTCGGCAGCGGACGTCACGGCGATTCGGGAGACATTGGACTGGGCGCCGCGAGTGTCGTTTGTCGAGGGTCTGGAGAGGACTGTTGCGTGGGCGAGGCTACCCGGAGCTCACGCCAGGTGACGGCTGCCCGGGGACGGAAGAATGACGTTCCGTCCCCGCTCACGGCCAATCTCACCACGGGGTCGTCGACGATGCCCTTCCAGAGCCGCCGGTAACCTCTGAAGTCACGCGGAAAGCGGTTGATGAGCACTGAATGGTCGGCGGTTCCGGGTATCAAACGGCAGATGGAAATGTGGTGGCTTTCGTGGGTCATCAACAAGATCACCATCGGAACCCGGAAAAGGGTCTTCTGGATCCGCCCCAGCCCTGTGAATTGGAGGTTGATGTCGGCAAAGACGAGGTGATCGGATGCCGGCACCGGTATTGATTCCCCTTCCAGGACCACGGTGTTTCGCGCGACCTCCTCGAATTCCCACTGCGGCGGGTTTTCACGGCGTTCGAGGAGCAGGGTTGTCTCCGGCTTCCACCACACCGAGCGCAGTTCATAGTTGATGAAGACCGTTCGCCAGGTAGTGGGTGCATCGAACAGTTGGCGGCGCTTCCCAACCGCCGCGAACGAGTTGATGATGAATTGAGGGGCGTCACCACCGGCGTAGTGTTTGGCGTTCCAGAGATCGAGGTCGCTGGTATAGGCGGAGTAGAGCTGCAGCGTTGGAGTGGGGTTCCACTCGAGCCGGTTGGCCGGGCAGTACTGGATCTCCCAGGGAAGGGTGCCAACCCCGTTGTGCGACACTTCCAGGAGAGTCCGCACATCATCACCGAGTCGCAGCGGCTCCAGGTTCGCCTTGCTTTCGGCGGCGAGCGCCTCCTGCGTCGTTCGGATGTGCAGCAGTTGCGATAGCGCATGTGGGCCCGAACCGCCGCTGAGCAGATTTGCCGGCAGCAGGCCGCGCCCGGCGGGATCTGCGAGACCGGTGAGGCTAGCAGTGATAAGAAGTGCGGCGAACCCGGCGACGTGAGCGCCGATCTGTCTGGGGCGTCGAGCGAAGAGCGCCGAGATCGCGATCAGGGCGAGCAGGAAGGGCACAAACTGAAGTTGGTGGGTATCCTGGCGGACAAACGCGAGGCGGAACTGGATCAGGACCACCGGTGCAAATACGAGGTTGCAGGCGAAGAGTGGGCGGTCGTGACGGAGTGCAACCGAAGATCCGAGCCAGACGGCGACAGCTATCGTGCCGACCGCCACCTGAATACCCGGGCCAATGATGCTGTTGGCAACGCTGTAGCCGGAGACCACCTCTGCCGAAAGATAGAGCCAGCGGAAAAACGTGCCTGGCCGGTCGAAGAACAACGCCGCCAGGATGACCAGGGTAAGGGAAAAAAGGAGCAGACCGAGGCCGAGCCGGGAAGATCGACTGTATACGAATCGAGCGACCACGAACGCGGCGCCGAGGATCACAACCGACGCAATTCCGAGAGACATCTTGACCAGGAAGAGCACCGCGGCGAGGCATGCCGCCACGGAAATTGGAAGGCGTTGACACGCGACCACACCGAGAAGGGCAAGCAGGCCGATGACGAGGAGGAGAAATCCTTCGACTGAGAGCCCCTGATGGCGGGCGCAGACGAAGAGCACGGCGAAGGTGGCCGCGGACAGGAGTTGCCGATCATGGAGGAACAATTTCAGCAGCGCGGTAGCAAACAGCAATTGGATTGCAAGCAGAAAGGTGTTGGCCACCACGAGATTGGAGGACACGTCCATCGGCACCATCAGGAAGGCGAGAGGCCCGTAGGTGAAGACGATGTCGCGACCAAAGACATGTCCGGCATCGTGCGCCGTGTTCACCGCCCATTGCCAGCCGGGGTCGATGCCGGGTGGGCCGAAAGGAAGGTAAACGCCGTTGAGCGTGACGAAAGCCGCCAGGGCGATGAGCGCGATGCCGGCTGCGAGCTTGACGCGATCTCCGCGCTGCGATGGCACGGCAGCATCTGTGGCGGTGATTTCGGCCATGGTTCAACTATAGCCTGCATGCCCCTGCTGCCGGGCGATCGCTCACCAGCTATGGTGAAATGGGGGCATGAAAGTATATCTGTCTCGATGGGTCTGTCTCGCGGTCGAAGACAATCTGCGTCGTGTCAGGCACGATGCCCTCAAGGCGTCGGCGACCGGGGCCGAGATGGTCGTCTTCCCGGAGCTCTTTCTCACCGGCTACTCGCGGCCGCTCAACCCGCAGGTCGCCCGAAAAGTCTTCGCCGAGGTCTCGGCGGTGGCGCCGGACGTGCTTTTCGTTTTCGGCTCGATCAGCGAGGCGCGCCATAACCGGGTGACGGTGTGGCTCCGTGGCCGCGAGCTTGCCGCGTACGACAAGGTCCACCTCTTCTGCCCCAATGGTGAGCATGAGATATGGGACGCGGGGGAGAGCTACGTTGCCTTCGAGTGGCGGGATCTCCGAATCGGGCTCGTGAACTGCAACGACATTCGCTTTCCGGAGCAGGCGCGCGCCCTCAAGCTCGAGGCGCGGTGCGACCTGTTGGTCGTACCGGCGTGGTGGCCGTGGCGCCGCGACCACATCTGGAGCACCCTGCTCCAGGCACGCGCCGCCGAGAACGAGCTCTGGGTCCTGGGATGCTGCATCGAGGGTTCGGTGTGGCCGGGTGAGGAGTTTGCGGGCGCCGGCAACCACGTCTTCGACCCTGCCGGTGAGGCAGTGCGCACCGGCGACGACCGCACCTACGAACTCGATGTCGACAACCCACCACCAACCATCGTCGATCCGGTCGAGCGCTTCGTCGAGATAGAGCGCGTGGAGATCATAAAGAGCTGACGGAGGTTTGAGTTTTGAGTTATGAGTTTTGAGTTTCCGTCACACCACGAGGTTGGTCCAGCGGCAACTCAAAACTCAAAACTAAGAACTCAAAACTTCCTCAGTGTTGCAGCCCGCGTCCCGAGCCCTTTTTCGGCGCCGAGGCAGTGAACTGCAGCCGGCCCTCGCGGAACTCGCCGCCGCGCAGGGTGTGAGCCAACGCCTCACCGAGCTCTTCGATGAGATGAATGGTCAGCCCCTCGCGGATCTCCTCGGGCAGATCTTCGAGATCGGCCTCGTTGACCTTTGGCAGAACAACGGTAGAGATGCCGGCGCGCACGGCGCCAAGCACTTTTTCCTTGACCCCACCGATCGGCAGCACGCGACCCGAGAGCGTCAGCTCGCCGGTCATCGCCACGTCGTTGCGCGCCGGCCGTCCCGACAGCGCCGACACCAGGGCGGTCGCCATGGTGACGCCTGCCGACGGCCCGTCCTTGGGAATGGCGCCGGCGGGAACGTGGATGTGGACGTCCTGCTTGAATGCTTTCTCGGAGATGAAGAGCTCGTCGGCGTGAGCGCGCGCGTAGGTCCAGGCAGCGCGGGCCGACTCTTTCATCACATCACCAAGCTGACCCGTCAGAACGAGCTCACCCTTGCCGGACATTGGCGTCACCTCGACAAACATGATGTCACCGCCGACCGGGGTGTAGTACATGCCGGTGGCGACGCCGACCTGGTCGGCGTCGGCCGCATGCTCGGGGTGGACCCTGGGCCGGCCGAGGAGCTCGTTGACCTCCTTGGCATCGATCACGGCAGACTCTAGCTCCTCGGCGGCGATCTTCCGCGCCACCTTGCGCGCCAGGCGGCCGATCTCGCGCTCGAGCTGGCGGACCCCGGACTCGCGCGTGTAGCGGGTGACAACCTCGCGAACCGCATCATCGGTGATCGAGATCTGCTCGTCCGTGAGCCCGGTGTGCTTGATCTGGCGCGGGGTCAGGTATCGCTTGGCGATCTCGAGCTTCTCGGCCTCGGTGTAGCCGGCAAACTCGACGACCTCCATCCGGTCCTGGAGCGGGCCGGGGATGTTCTGCAGGAAGTTCGCGGTGCAGATGAACTGGACCTCCGAGAGATCAAAGGGAACGCCCAGATAATGGTCGGTAAAGCTGTCGTTCTGCGCGGGATCGAGGACCTCGAGCAACGCCGCCCCGGGATCGCCCTGGAAGGACGCGCCGAGCTTGTCGACCTCGTCGAGGAGGAAGACCGGGTTTTTGGAACCGGCCTGCTTCATGCCCTGGATGATGCGGCCCGGCATGGCGCCGACATAGGTTCGCCGGTGACCGCGGATATCGGCCTCGTCGCGCACCCCGCCGAGCGAGATGCGCACATATTCGCGGTCCATCGCGCGCGCAATGGACTTGGCGACAGAGGTCTTGCCGACCCCCGGAGGACCGGCAAAGAGGAGGATTGGGTTGCGGCCGGTGGAATCGTGGATCGAGGGCTCGGCGACCTCCTCCTCGGCCTCGATGGGCTCGGGCTCCGCTTCGGCGGTCTCGGCCTTTTGCTGCAGAATCCGCACCGCCAGAAACTCGAGGATTCGGTCCTTAACGTCGCCGAGGGCGTAGTGGTCCTCCTCGAGGATTTCGGCCGCTCTCTGGACGTCGAGTCTCTCCTCGGAGCGTTCGGACCACGGCAGCTCGCAGATGGTCTCGAGGTAGGTACGGATGACCTGGGCCTCCATGCCCTCGGGGCCCATGCGCTCGAGCCGGTTGAGCTCGCGGTCGACCTCCTGGCGCGCCGCCTCCGGCAGCTCCAGGGCCTCGAGCTTCTCGCGCAGCTCCTCGAGGTCCTCGCGGCCGCTGTCCTCGCCGAGCTCCTTTTGGATTGCCTTGAGCTGTTGGCGCAGGAACATTTCCCGCTGGCGGTCGCCGAGTTCTTCCTGAACTTGGGACTTGATGTCCTCCTGGGCGTCGAGGACGGCGACCTGCCGTTGGATGTGGACGAGCACGGCGCGCAGGCGATCCTCCACCGAGAGTGCTTCGAGCAATCGCTGCGCCTCTCCCGGTTTGAGATCGAGATGGCCCGCGACAAGGTCGGCAAAGCGGCCCGGCTCCTTGGTCTCGGCCAGGAACTGCTGCACCGCCTCCTTGGGCATGCCGGCGCGCCGGCCGAGCTCGGCGGCGCGCTCCCTGGTCTCGCGGTAGAGCGCGGTGAAGGTGGCCGCGTCGGGATCGATCGGGAGCAGCTCCTCGGCCTCGTGAATCGATGCCACCAGATACTCGTCCTGCTCCTCATAACGAACGGCCGCCGCCCGGAAATCGCCGTTGAGCAGGAGCCGCATTCCCGAAGGGCCGCGCTGGACGGGGCCGACGGTGGCCACCGTCCCCATGGAGTAGAGGATCTCCGGGGTGACGTCCTCGAGGTTTTCCTTTTGCGAAACCACGAAGATCTTCTTGTCGTCCGAGCGTAGCGCCGCCTCGATGGCGCGTAGAGTTCCGGGTCGGCCGGCCGCAATCGGCGAGGTGACCTCGGGGAATAAAACTGCCTCGCGAAGTGGGATCACGGGCAAGGTTGTCAAATCGGTCATGTGTCCTCCTGCGGTGGATGACCACCGCCACGTTGTTGCTCAAGATGGTGCCCCGCGCCGTGAAGGTCAAGACCCGGAGCACCTGCAATGCTCTAAACCTGAGTATTTCCTTGTCATATTCCCGCCCCCGGCGAATCCGTGCCAACCCACTGAACCACAGAGGCACAGAGGGCATAGAGGAGGACGTCGCAAACACGAAGACACGAAGACACGAAGGCCACCCATCCACGCAAGAAAACCGCAGATCACGCAGATGAACGCAGATGATCTCCTTGATGCGGCAGTGCCGAGGATTGACGGCGGAAACGTCGGCGATCTGACGATCGCCCCCTACCGGTGGAAAGGGCGCCGACTCCGGACGCAAGCGTCCGTCGTTGCCGCTCTTCCCACCGGCCGACGCGCCCGGGGCGCGTCGGTTCCGCCTGACCTTCCTCATTTTTGAAAAGGGTGGTGCCATCGATCGAACAACAGGGGAGGAGTGGCGAGGTCTGCGCTCTCGGACCGCAGGCAGCTGGGACGGACCCCAGTGACGATCGCTTGCGATCGGAACTGGAGTTCGTCCCAGCGGTCCCCGGTCGTCGTCCGACGACGGCCGGGACCTCGCTACGTGCTCGAATCTCTGTCGAGACCATCTGCGAAAATCTGCGTGATCTGCGGTTTCTCCGGTGGGCGGGTGTGTGGACTTTGCGCTCTTGGCGTCTTTGCGGTTCAGAAACACGCGATGTCTTCGTGCCTTGGTGTCTTCGTGTTTGCGATGTTGGCGGGTGTACCATTTGCTGACGGAGGGATCGTTGATCTACAGAGCATCTTCACAGCGCGGGGTCGGGTTTGGCGGCATGGGTGGGCCGGGAGTGCCGATCCCGCGTGATCTCATCGGCATCCTGGTCACCCTCTTCGTCACCTTCTCGCTCCAGTTTTTCGAAGGTACGGCCATTATCCCGGCCCTTCTCAGACTAACTCCGGCGGTCTTCAGAGGCTTCGTGTGGCAGATCTTCACTTACCCCCTCGTCGGCTGGGGTGCTTCGGGTCTGTGGTTCATGGTCGAGCTGTTGATTCTCTTCTGGTTCGGCCGCGATGTCTTCTGGCGCCTCGGCCGGCAACGTTTTTGGACCCTGCTCGCGCGCGCGGCCATCGGCGCCGCGGTGGTGGCGGTCGTTGTGCAGTTGGTGCAGACGCTGGCCGGAGTCGGCGCGACGGGTTTCGCGGCCTTCCAGCTCATGCAGGGGCAGCGCATCCTGCTGGCAGTGATGATCGCCGCATTTGCGACCTTGTGGGGTGAGGCGACGATCCTCCTCTTCTTCGTCCTCCCGGTGAAGGCGCGCTGGTTCCTGTGGCTGGAAATCCTCTTCGCCTTTCTCGGTTTTCTCGAGAGCAAGGACTTCGCCGGCTTCTGCGGCGTCTGCGCCGCGGTCTTCCTGACCTACAGCGGGCTCAAGATCGGCGGCGCCGGCGGCATTCTCCACGACTGGCGAAAGCGTGGCGAGAAGTTCATCCTCGAGCAACGGCTCGAACGCCTCAAGCGGAAGAGGAAGTTCGACGTCATCGATGGCGACAAGGATGACTGGGTTCACTGAACCGCGTCAGGCTCGGAAGCCTGGCGCGGTTCAGTGAAAAAAGCCCGGGCCGAAGCCCGGGCTTTGTGTTTATGGATAGAACGCTATGGCCGCAGTTCCGGTTTGCGTCGTACGTCGATATTCGGTAGATCGCGGTGGGTGGTGTTGGGCCGGCGGATCCTCGGGGCGTTGGCGAGCTTCGGTGCAAAGAGCTTGTAGACCTCCGCAAAGCCCTCGCGCGACAGTACGACGTCCTTGGCGGCAGCGGGCTCGATCCCGGGAGTCTGCCAATCGCCTTCGTAGAGGACGTCCGCCATGTCAACCCGCGGGATCGTGTTGCCGAACTCGGCGTTGATGAATTGGACGAGGGCGTCAGCCACCATCGCATAGCCGATGCGCTGCGGATGAATACCGTCATAGGAGAAGAACCCGCCGAGAAGGAAGCCGGCGTTGATCTCGATGCCGCCGTAGGACGGCGCCTCTCCAGCGACAATTTCGGTGAAGAAGGCGTTGGTGTCGAAGACCGCCAACCCGTATGTGTCGGCGACATCGGCGATGACGGCGTTGAACGCGTCAACACGATCGTCGATGATGTCGATCTCCTCGGGGCGCAGCACATAGCCGGGCTCGCCGGTCAAGAAGTCGAGGTCCTCGGGCAGCGGGGGACCGCCGGGCAGCCCATAGCCCTGGGCGATGAGACCGCCCGCCAGGAGGGTGACCAACGAGTCCGCGGTCAGCGGACCGTTGGTGCCCATCAGAGGGGTGAGGCCGAGGCCCGGAATGTCGACGAACGGTGGCACCGTGGTTGCGAACGGGATGGCCGTCGAGTACGGGAGGTTCATCAGTACGATATCGGCCGTGGTGTTGGTGACCAGGGCGCCGATGGCGTTGTTGTAGAGAACCGCAAACTGGTCGACCGGCGTCATGGTGACGCCGTCGATCGGGGTGGCGGCAAGGACCGCCCCAAGCTCGTCGTTGTTGCCGATCCCGACGGTGATGAAGGTTGGTTGCAGACCGATCGCCTGCTCGAGGGCGGTGTGGATGCCGTCCCGGAGAATCAGGTCATTCATCACGTTGTCGGTGTTGCCCGCAAGCAGGTTGTTGATATCGCCGGTCGCGAAGACCATGTCGAAGAGGTTGGCGCCCGGTACGCCGAGGTTGTTGTACGGCCGCGGAAGAGCCGCGTTGACCGGGAGACCGGGAACCAGGCCCACCGGTTGGATCACCGGCGCCGGGACCAGGTGCACGAGCTCGAGAATCGGAGGAAAGCCCGGCTCGGAGACCAGCGGTTGCTCGAAATCGGGTGCGCCGGCCTGCGCGGCAAGGACTGCCGGGAAGGAGCGATCCTGATAGAAGTCCATCAAAGAGCCGGATACAAACCCCGCGGTGAGACTGTCACCGAGGGCGGCGTAGTTGCTGAGGTCGACTTGAGCCATGGCCGGCACTGCCGCGAGGAGCGCCACCATGCAGAACGAGAGAATTGTCTTTTTCATTGGCGTCCTCCTTTTCAGAACTTGATGGTAAAGGTCGCGCCGGCAAGGCTGGCCTTGCCGTCGTCATAGGTGCCCTCGAAGCCGTCGATCGAGGCGCCGCCGGTCGAACGAGCGTCGGTCTCGAGGTACATGTAACCAAGGTCGAAGCGGAAACGGTCGGTGAAGTAGCTGAACCCCACCGAGTAGCCGGTGCGGTCACCGTCGCCGAGCAGCGGTGACATCGATTCGACCGGCTGTCCGGTCTCGTCGAAGAGGTAGCCGCCCTGCAGCGCGACGTGCTGGCTGGCGCGGTACTCGCCGCCGATGCGGTACTGGGCGGCGTCCTCGTAATTCTCGGGGATGGTGGTGCTGAGCTCCGGGTTTTCGGGGAATACGAGCGTGAGCTCGTCGAAGGAGGACCAACCCATCTCGCCATACTGACCGGAGAGGGTCCATCGCTCGTTCTGCCACGAAAGCCCTACCGTCCAGAAGTCAGGGAACTCGATCGAGGTGGTGATGGGTACCTTGTTGTCAAACGGAAGGACCGAGCCGATGACGGCGTCGAACTCCGGGTAGCCGGTCATGATCTGGGTGAAATCCCCGTCTCCCTCGTAGTCGATGGTGAAGCTGGAGCGGTAGACGCCGCCGATCGAGAATCCGCCGCCGATCTTCCACAGCAGGCCAACGTTCCAGGCGAAGGCCGAGTTGATGCTGGAGGTCTCCAGCGTTGCTTCCGCGACGTCGTTGAGCTGCTGGTTGAAGGGGTTGATCAGACCCGCGATCCGATGGAGTTCGATGGTGCTCACCATGTAGTCGACGCCGATGCCGAAGGCGAAGTTCTCGCTCAGCTGGTAGGCCATGCTGGCGCCGAGATCGAAATTCGTAATGTCGGTTTTTTGGGCGATGTACCGGCCGAGGAAGTCGTCATCCCACTCGGTGCCGAGACCGAAGGGGCTGTTCACCGAAAAGCTGAGCTCGAGGCGGTCGTTGATGGGGATCCCCAGATAGATGTGCGCGGGAGGAAAGGTCTGCTCGACCTGGTCGGCCGTGTATCCCGCTCCGGGGTAGGGCGACTCGCCGTAAAAGGTCTGCTCGGGCGCGATGAGAGTGCCGCCGAACACCAGTTGGATGCCCTCGTCGGTCTGGAAAGCCATACCGGCCGGGTTCCAGAACAGGGCCGAGGGATCGTCCGCCACAGCCGTGAAGGCGCCACCCATCGCCATCGCCCGATTGCCGTGCTCGAAAAGCGCGAAGCCCGAGCCCCAGCTCAGCGACGGCATGGCCAGGAGCACTGCCACCCCCAGAAGAACATATCTGTGTTTTATTGCATTCATCCGAACCTCCTTCCGCTGCTCACGGTGTCGTTCTCGCGACGAATCGACCTCTCATGCTACGGCGGCACGTTCCGGTCGTCAACAGACCCGACGGAATCCATGTAACTCGCCTCGACGCGATTGAAAAGAACTGGGCGGAGGTACTGATGATCAGCAGATTGGGCCACGCTGCGTTCGCGGCCGTTTCAGTATTTTTGGCGGCGGCGCCCGCCGCGTCTCAGGTGGTGTTCACGGACATTACCGAGCGGGCCGGCATCGCGTTGACCGGGCTCTTGATCGAGTCGGTGGCGTGGGGTGACTACGACAACGACCTCGACTTCGACCTCTACTGGACCTCGTGGCCGGATGTTGCCAACGCCTTTTACGAAAACCGGGGCGGGCTCGAGTTCGACAACGTGGCGCTGGCCTCGGGGACCGACGATCCACGGGGTTGGGGGATCAGCGTCAACGCTGGCGACGTAGATCTTGACGGCTGGCAGGATTTCTTCGTCACCAACGGTTTCGACAATTCCTCGTCTCCGAACGCGCTCTTCCTGAACGACCGTGACGGCTCGTTCACCGACATTACCGCGGCCATCGGCGGCGGTGATTTTGACGGACGCGGAGTCGCCTTTGCGGATTTCGACAACGACGGCGACCTCGATCTCGTGGTGACCGCCGACGCGGGCCAGGCGACCCGGTTGTGGCGAAACGACAGCGCCACCGGGAACCACTGGCTCGGTCTGCGGCTCAGCGGCAGCACATCGAACGCCAGCGCGATCGGCGCCCGGGTGGTCGAGAAGCTCGTCGTGCGCTGGCCGAGCGGCACCATGCAGACCCTCCTTAACGTGGCTGCGGATCAGTACCTCGAGCTGACCGAACCGAGGGCGACGACCCGGCGGGGTGGCGTGCGGCGGGTTCCCGGCGGCCTCCGCGGCGGAGCCAGGTGGAACTTCCTTAACTTTGTTAAACGACGTACCTTCTTCCACCGATCGTCGCTGCAGGCAACAAAGTTAAGTTTCACCTGGCACCGTCACGCCCGTTCCGGAACGGTCACCGCAAATCCGGCTCCGGATCCGGTTTGTTGTCGATGATGGCTTCGATCTTCTCGATGACCTCCGGCGTCAGCCGCTCGTAGACATCGACCGCCTTCATGTTCTCCCGCACCTGCTTGGGGCGCGAGGCGCCGGTGATGACCGTGCTGACGTTGGGGTTGGTGAGACACCATGCGATCGCTAACTGGGCCATGGTGCAGTCGAGCTCGTCGGCGATGGGCGCCAGCTGTCGCAGCTTGGCGATGGTCTCCTCGGCGTTTTCTCCCGCGACACGCGAACGAAGCCACTCGTACCCCTCGACGGTGGTGCGGGTGCCTGGGGGCACACCGTCGTTGTACTTGCCCGTGAGCAGGCCGCTCGCCAGCGGGCTCCAGATGGTGGTGCCGAGACCGATGCGCTCATAGAGCGGCGCGTACTCGCGCTCCACCCGGTCGCGGTGGAAGAGGTTGTACTGCGGCTGCTCCATCTGGGGCGGATTGAGGCGTTCACGCCGCGCCACATGATGAGCCTCGAGGATGCGTTCGGCGGGCCACTCGCTGGTCCCCCAGTAGAGGGCCTTGCCCTGGTCGATGACGTGGTTCATCGCGCGCACGGTCTCTTCCACCGGGGTGTGGAAGTCCGGGCGGTGGCAGAAAATCAGGTCCACGTAGTCGAGCTGGAGCCGTGCCAGCGCGGCGTCGGTTCCCTCGATCACATGCTTGCGCGACAACCCACGGTCGTTTGGGCCCTCGCCGCCCCAGAAGATCTTGGTTGAGACCACAAAATCGGAGCGTTTCCAGCCCGATTTCGACAGCACCGCGCCCATGATCTGCTCGGCGACACCGTCCGCATAGACCTCGGCGTTGTCGAAGAAGTTGACGCCCGCGTCCCACGCGGCACGCATACATTCAGCCGCCCTGTCCTCGTTCATCTGCGGGCCGAAGGTGACCCATGCGCCAAAGCTGAGAGCAGAGACCTTGAGCCCGGAGTCACCAAGAAAACGGTATTCCATCACCCATCTCCTTTCGAGATCCACGATTCTACCAAGGCCGCGAGGCGCCAACGTTCGAACGTTTGAACGTTCAAACGTTCAACGTTGTGTGCGCATCGCCGGTGCGAGATAGAGGTTTGCCCCGATCCTCCCAATCAGCAATGCCGCTGCGGCAGCTACTGCGCCGATAGCGTCGAGATGGGAGATAGAGAGCCACATGACGACCACGACCAGGCCGACCTCGATGATGGTTGCCCAGGTGATGGCGTTGGTGGTGTTGCGCATCACCATCACGGCACGCTGGAAGGACAGCAGGGCGGTGAGGCCGGGGATTGCCGACAATATGCGGGTGGGGGTAATGGCAAAGGTGGTGAGCTCCGGTGAGAGGCCGGAAACGACCCGGAACCACACCCCCGCGAGCGGTGTCCATGCTATCAGCGATAGGCCGACGGCAACCCCCAGACTCAAGAGAATGCCAAAGGAGCGAAGCGGCGCGTAGCCTTCCTGGTCGTCACCGATGAGGGCGATGACCACTTCCTGATAGCCGAGACCCAGGCTGCGGAAGATGAAGACGAGAGACCCGATCACGGGCAGCACGGCCAGCGATTCGAGCGCCGAGCGCGAGTTGCCGACGAAAAAGGTCACCACCGGGTGGATGCCGAGGCTCAACAGGGTGGTCAGGGCGAGGGGATAATAAAAACGCGTCAGGGCGACCCAGCTCGATGCCGCCCCGGACGCCTCGCCCGGAGTCTGCATGAGGTTTCGGAGGGTTCCACCCACCATCAGACGGCTTGCTACCGCCTCGCAGCTCACCCCCATGGTCAGCGCCGCCGCACCTACCCAGGCGCCCTCGATGCCGCCGTGGCGGGCGAGCAGGAACGCGGTGCCGGACATGGCGGTCAGTCGGACCACCGTGCCATAGGCGACGCGGCGAGTCAGACCGTGGCGGATGAGCACCCCCTGGTAGAGCCTGCGGATACCGATGGCGGCGGGCCAGGGGAGGAGGATGAGGAGGGCGATGTGGGTGCGGGAGGCGACCTCGGGTGGGAGACCGATCAGCCCGAGGGCGATGGTGTCAAAGACCGGAGGCAGGAGGGCGACGCCCATCGCCAGGGTAACGGTGGCGTTGAGGACGTGGGTGAAGGTGCGAAGCCGGAGATAGGAAAGCCGGTTGCGGGCGAGCGCGGTGGCGGCCGACATGAGCATGATCACAGGCGCCTCCACGACCAGGGCGAGGGAGAAGGCGACGCCATAGGCGGCGAGGTTGTAGATGGGCTCGGCGAGGCGGGCAATCACCGCGGCCAAAAACGGCCCCTCCACCGACATCATCAGCCAGGTCGCCGCCAACGGCAGCCAGAAGCGGAAGATGCGGCGCTGGGTCAGTGGTTGCTCGTTCATCGGCAGCGGAGGATAGCACCCACCACGGAGTTTTGAGTTCTTAGTTTTGAGTTCTTAGTTAATGACAGCCCGCGCCCTCCGATAACTCAAAACTAAAAACTCAAAATTAAAAACTCAAGAAAAAGGGGGCCTTTCGGCCCCCCTGAGTTGATGTTGAGAGGATTCGATCAGTCGCTGATGTCTTCCCCATCAGTGGGTGACGTGTACTCGCCGGGCCGCAGGGAGTTCTCGATCGCCCGCTTGGCGCTCGACTCCTCGGCGTCGGTGTCCCACCACAGGCCGCCAGGTCCGAAGTAGACCTCGAGGTCCTCGGCCAGGTCGACGTCGAACGGTGCGTTCCAGACGCTGATGTCTGGGTCATAGCCGAGACCGAATGAGTTGACCTTCTGCGCATGGCAGCTCACGGCGCAGGCGTTCGGCATGCCGCCGGCATCCTGATACATGAGGGTCTTCTCGGGCGCGATCGGTTCGTAGGTGTGGCCATGGATGTCGTAGTTGATCGCGGACTTGGCGGTCTTCGGCATGTGGCACTTCGAGCAGCGCGACAGACCCATCGAACGCTCGGGGCCGTAGGGGTGGTTGCTGTGCTCGGAGACGATGGCCCCGATTTCCGTCTCGTTCTCCTCGTACTCGGCCACCATCTCCTTGGTGAGCTCCTCGAAGTCGCCATGGGTCGCATGGCAGGCCAGGCAGAGTGTGTTGTTGTCGTTTTCGGTCGCGATTTCCAGGCCCTCCTCCTCGATTCGGGTCACCACCATATGCTCGCCGCCCTTGTGCGGGCTGTGGCACTCGACGCATTTTACGAGGTGGAAGGGGTTGTCCTCCTTGGAGGAAGTGTAGAGGTCCTCGTACTGCTGGTGGTGCTG
>Ga0209013_10001127_pt1 | contig 24666 bp, 17 predicted proteins | sample Cruoilmetagenom2_FD_187291 | JGI IMG/M metagenome (GOLD analysis project Ga0209013, IMG submission 187291) | Oil polluted marine microbial communities from Coal Oil Point, Santa Barbara, California, USA - Sample 2 (SPAdes) (version 2) | ecosystem: Environmental > Aquatic > Marine > Oil seeps ... | reverse complement strand
AATCATGAATTTGCTGATCCAGCACGAATACTACCAGGAGGTTTTGAAAGGCGCTGCTGAAGTGCGCAACGTCGAGCTGGATGCCGCCAATTATAAAGATGATACCGAAAAATGTTACACCGACGAAGATATGTGGAAGGTACATGATGGATAGGTTTTCCAATTAGAACTTGGTCTATGAATGGAAAAATACCGAGCACTAAAATTCTTAAATCACAAATTCCAAAAAACAAATATCAAACAAATCACAATGACCTAAATTCGAAATTCAAAACAAAAACACCAGATGCGAGTTAGAGTCAGAATTTCCCAAAACCTTGGTTTCGGTCATTGGACATGGAGATTTGAAATTTATTTGTAATTTGGTGCTTGGAACTTGGAATTTGGTTTTTAGAGTTTTTTAAATTACAGATCGAAAACCAAACTGTTATGTCTTATGTAATTGATCCCCAAAAGTGCACGGCATGCGAAACCTGCGTGGAGGAGTGCCCCATGGAAGCCATCATAAAAGACGGACAGGGAAAATACATTATAGTTTCGGATCTTTGCACCGACTGCGGCAGCTGCGCCGATGTCTGCCCCGAGGAAGCGGTCCGGGGATCTTAGCGCTTTATTTCTCTTGACCATTTATTTGTCAATTTTTAATCAACAAAAGGAGGTGCAACCATGGGTTACTGGTTTGAAGATCCCACGCTAAAAGCACTGGCACCGCTGGCCTTGTCTTCTTCGATACGAGGCCTAACGACCATCTTCAACACTCCCAAGATTTATGCCGGATTTAATGTTCTCCCTGAAGGCCCGGTTATCGGGCCAACAACCCTAGATGCATTAGGGACCCGCTGCACGCAAAAGCGGGCCTTTGTGGTCAGCGATGAATTCAATGAACCCAACGCCAAAAAAGCGGTCCGGTTTTTGGAATCCGGTGGTTTTGCAACGGAAGTATGGGCTAAGGTCCTGCCCGAAGCCCCGATTGAAAATGTTCAAGAATGCGCCGAAGCAGTTAAAAAATTCGAGCCGGATATGATTATGGCTGTTGGCGGCGGCTCGGTAATGGATTTAGCCAAGGGGGCCTGGATTCTGTACGAAAGACCCGATTTAATCGATTTGGGCATGATCTCCCCCCTGGACAAACTGAACCTTCGGCAGAAGGCCATGCTTGTTGCTGTACCCACGACTGCCGGTACAGGCTCGGAGTGCACGGGTGCCGCGGTATTTCATGACACGTCCATCCAGCGTAAAATCCCCGTCGCCCACGATGAACTGGTACCGGACGTGGCCATCCTCTCGCCGGAATTCACCATTTCCATGCCCCCGAAGCTGACGGCAGGAACGGGCCTGGATGTTCTGGCCCATGCCATGGATGCAGCCATAGCGCCATCCGGTAACGATTATACCGATCCGTTGGCCCTGAAGGCGATCGAAATGGTCTTTCAATGGCTTCCCCGAGCCTATAAAAACGGCGATGACCGCGAGGCCCGCTTTAGAATGATAATGGCCGCCAACATTGCCGGCATCGCCTTTGGCATGAGCGGATGCCATTTAACGCACAGCTTCGGCCACTCGTTGGGTGCGGTTTATGAAATGCATCATGGTCTGTGTGTCGGTTTCTTCATTCCCCAGTCGTTTCAGTTTTGTTCAAAGGTAACGGACAAACATTTGTTGATCTGTAAAAGTCTGGATATACCCGCGCCCAATGCGGAACAAGGCCTCAAAAACTTGATTGCCAGGGTCAGGGAGTTTTTGAAGTCATTAAACGTCCCCCTGGCATTAAAGGACTTCGGTATTTCTAAAGAAGACTTTGAAGAAAAGCTGCCCAAATTGGTGGAATATGCTTACGGCGACATCAGCTGTTATCTCAGCCCCAGACCCATTACTGAGGAGCAGTGTGAAAAAGTCATGCGATATGCCTATGAAGGCCAAGACATCGATTTCTAAGGGAGGAGGAAGCCATGAAAGGATATCACGGTAGATTTTTGGAAGTTGATTTGAAAAACAAAACCACCACGGATTTTTCTATTTCAGAGGATTTTAGTAAAGCCTATATCGGCGGTGCCACGATGGCCGCGGCCCTCGTTTACGACCGTGTTAAACCCGGCACCGACCCGCTTTCACCGGAAAATCCAATGGTCATGGCCACCGGACCCTTTACCGGTACGTCTATCCCAATGGTCAGCCGCTATGCAATCGGCGGAATTTCACCGTTGACCGGTTATTGGGGTGAGGCTACCAGCGGAGGGGTCTTTCCTTTCCGGCTCAAAGGCTCCGGCTGGGATGGAATTATTATTAACGGTAAGGCCGCAAGCCCGGTCTATCTATATTTGAAAGGCGGTCAGGCCGAGATCCGTGATGCTCAAAATTTATGGGGTCAAGATAGTTACGAAACCCAGAAGATCATTAAAGAAGAACTGGGCGAAGATAAAGTCGGTGTTGCCTGCATCGGGCCGGCCGGCGAAAAGCTGATTAGATATGCCTGTGTAATGAATGATAAAGGCCGTGCCGCCGGCCGCTGTGGTTTCGGTGCTCTCATGGGTTCGAAAAACCTCAAAGCGGTGGTCGCCGCAGGAAATGCGCGACCGGAATTGGCCGATGCCGGCAAAGTCGGCGAACTGGCCAAGCAAGCCGTCAAGGATATCAACGGCAATCTGGTCTCAGTGGCTTTGCGCGAATATGGTACCTTAATGTACGTGGATATGGGGATGGTTCTCGGTGATACGCCGGCCAAATACTTTACCAAAAGCGTTTTCCCGGTCAGTGAGGTCACCGGCCAAGCATTACGGCAAAATTATTCCGTAGCAAACTATGCCTGCAGGGGGTGCCCGATTGGCTGCGGCCGCGAAATAAAAGATTACAAACCCGGCCTCGATGTTGACGGGCCTGAGTACGAAACGACGGTAGGTTTTGGACCGCTGTGCTTAAACACGGATTTTGATTCCATTATCGAGGCCAACCATCTTTGCAATTGCCATGGCATCGATACCATATCAACCAGTGTTTCTGTGGCCTACGCCTTCTATCTCTATGAACAAGGTGCTCTTACCAAAGATCAAGTGGGGTTCGAACTCAAATGGGGTGACGGCCAAGCCATCCTCAATTTGGTTCAAAAGATCGTCGATCAGGAAGGTATCGGTGAGCTGTTGTCCAAAGGCGTACTGGCCACGGCACGTGGTTTAGGCCGTGATGAGGGAGAAGCCGCTCAAGTCAAAGGTCTGGAAATGCCGATGCACGATGGACGCGCATTCCACGGTCTGGCGGTTTCTTATGCCACGGGTCCGCGCGGAGCCTGTCATTTGAAAGGCGATTACTACAATGTCGATCTAGGCAACATGGTTCTTGAATATATGATCCTTCCTAGTGATAGATTGATTTCGGAAGGTAAAGGCGAACCGGCAGCCAAGTTTCAAAGTTTTAAAGATCTCTTCGATGCCCTCACGCTGTGTAAGTTTGCGCCGCTGCAGGTGCCTCAGCTTTGCGACATCCTAAATGCCCTAACCGGCTGGGAATTTGGCCCGGAAGAACTCCTGGCAGTCGGTGACCGTTCCGTGAATATTAAACGTGCGGTCAGCAACAGATTCGGACTGACCAGGGAACAGGATACACTGCCCAAAATCTGCCTTGATGCGTTGGATGAAGGCACGACAGCCGGCGTTCAGCCGAATTTGGAGGTAATGCTTAAGGAATATTATGAATATCGCGGCTGGGATTGGGCAACCGGAAAACCTACCCGGGAAAAGCTTATCGAGCTGGGCTTAAACCAGGTGACCGAAGATTTATATCCACAATGATAATTACCGCTCATTTTTATGGAATCCTGGCCGACTGGGTGGGCACTCCGTCGGCTGTTTTCGATCTTTCTGCCGGTGCGACCGTCGCCGATCTCATGCATGAGATCGGCCGTCGGTATCAGCGCAATATGCCCGAACAATTATGGGACCGGAAAACGGACAGTTTCAAAAAGCAAGTTCGTGCCCAGGGGACTGCAATAGCTTATAATGATTTGAATATGCCATTGGGGAAAGGAGAAGAAATCATATTTATGCTCTTAATCGCAGGAGGTTAATAGACGATTCAGGCATCCTTGCAGGTATCCGCTCGGAAGACGCGATGCAAAATTCGTAATCAATTTACTAATTTACCAGACACAGAAGGGGGACTGTATGCCTACGTATTCGGAAAAATTCTGGAAAAAGAATTGGGATGAGGGGCTTGAGGATCTTGATCCAAAAGATTATGAAACCACCTACGTCGAAATGATCAAGGAAGCCTCTGAAAAAGTTCCGGATAAGACCGCTCTGGGCTATCTGGGAGTGGATATCACCTTCCGGCAAGTTGATATGCATGCCAACCAGTTTGCCAATATGTTGAGGGAAAACGGTTTTGAAAAAGGGGATGTGGTTGGAATCAACCTGCCGAACATCCCCGAATATGTCATTAGCCTGATCGGAGCTTTGAGAGCCGGATGTGCCATCTCCGGCGTATCGCCCCTTCTTTCGGCAGAGCAGATCAAATACCAGCTGAACGATCTGGGCAGTACCGGAAAAAAGGTGGCCCTGGTTACGCTGGATGCCATTTTCGCCGGGCACATTGTTAAAATTGCCAGGGACATACCCCAACTCAAACTGGTGGTGGCCACCAGCGTGGCCGGGTTTCTGCCCAAAATTAAGCAGGTGCTGGGAAAGCTGTTAAAAAAGGTGCCGTCCGGAAAACTTACACCCCTTGGGGGTAAAACCGTTCTGGATTACCACAAAGACGTGCTGAAGACCGGATCCACCGCTCCGGTTGAAGTAGAAGTGACCCCTGATGACCTGGGCTGGATTCAATACACCGGCGGAACCACCGGTCCTCCCAAAGGGGCGATGCTCAGCCACCGCAATGCCGCCCATAATATCTTGAGCATTATCAGATGGCTCGGCTGGGAGTGGGGCAACGGAGTATTTTTATCCGGGTTTCCCATGTTTCACATAGCGGGTTTGACGGTAGTCGAAAGCGCCATTTTCATCGGCTGGACCCAGGTGCTCATCCCAAATCCCCGCGATACCGGCCACATATGCAAGGAAATGGAGAAATACAAACCCACCAATATGGCCAATGTTCCTTCCCTGTATCAGATGCTGATGGCCGATCCGAAATTTAAGGAGCTGGATCATTCAATTCTGGGAACCTGCGTTTCAGCCGCAGCACCTTTTCCCAAGGAATCCCAGGCGGACCTGGAAAGCATCATCGGGGAAGGCAAACTCCTGGAGCTTTACGGTATGACCGAAACCTCGCCGGTGTCCACCATGAACCCGTCCAAAGGAAAGAAAAAGCTGGGTACCGTGGGAATGCCGATTTTAAATGTTGAATGCAAGCTGGCTGACCCCGGTACCGGTGAAGAAGTTCCTGTTGGAGAGCCCGGTGAAATCTGCATCAAAGGACCGCTGGTTATGCAGGGATACTACAACAAGCCGGAGGAAACCGCCAATGCCATTGATGCGGACGGCTACATGCACACCGGCGATGTCGCTATTATGGATGAAGACGGTTATCTGACCATTGTCGATCGCACCAAAGACATGATTATTGTCGGCGGCTTCAAAGTCTTTTCCAGCAAAGTGGAGGATGCGCTCTCCAAACATCCGGCCATCGGCATACTGGCGCTAATCGGCGAAGATAATCCCGAGCGACCGGGTTCTGAAATTGTCAAAGCTTACATACAACTCGATCCGGCGTTCAATTTTGACGGCAACGAGGATGCTTTGAAGGAAGACATTAAAGTCTTTGCCAAAGAAAAAATCGCCCCCTATGAAGTTCCGAAAATAATCGAAATTATTGAAGAAATACCGCTAACTGCCGTGGGTAAAATTGATAAAAAGGTCTTGCGGGCAAAATAAAGCCGGAAACTTTTTAACGATTTGGGAGTAAGGAGGGAAAATGAAAGTTATTCAATTATCCGATATTCATATTGGCAAATCAAAAAATCATGAAAGGTTTGCCACCCTTGTCGAATGGATTTTAAAAAAGAAAACTACACATAAATCAAAAACTGTCGTCATAACAGGCGATATCGTTGATGATGGCGCGCTATGGCAATACAAAGAAGCAAAAAGAGAGATCGATAAGCTCCGAGAAAGTGGAGTTAAAGTTTTTTGCGTCCCAGGCAATCACGATTATGGGCCTAACGGAATAATCGAAAACAATGAGTGTATAGGATACTTCAAGAAATATATTTCTGGAGATATTGATTATCCGCATTGCGAAATGATCGGTAATCATGCGTTTGTGCTACTTGATTCAATGCTTGAGGAAATGCAGGAGACCGAATTATGGGGTGCGCAGGGGAAGCTAGGTAAGAATCAACTTAGAAACCTTGATAAACTCTTAGATGATTTGGAAGATGGCTCAAATGAAACAAAGGTGATTATAGCTTTACATCATCATCCGTTTTACTACAATTACTTTCTTAAGCTAAGAGACGATAACCTGTTCAAGAAAGTTATCACACGCGAGGAAAACGAAACTTCCAGAGCAAACTGTGTAATGTTTGGGCACAAGCATGTTGAAAAACGATTCAATGACCCTAACGATAGCAAAGAAAAAAAATACGGAATAGACTTGATATTCGCATCTGGTTCGACTACGGAGCGTCATTCTAACGGCAAAATGGCCATTCCCGTGATCGATTTAAATAATAAAACTGTAACCAAACACAATATTGCATAACAAGCAAATTAACTCGGATGAAAATTCCGCTGCGCTCCATTTGCACCGGTTATTTGCAGCGTTCGGCCACCACTTGAGAGATAATGGACATTGAAAATTACTTCATAAATTTAACTAACGAAAGGATGTAAACCTTGATAAAGTACTTTCAAAGGCAGCAGGCATATTGAAATGTGACATGAATTTTTGCCGAGGATCAGCCAGAATTTCAAAAACGGATAAAGCCGACCGGGACTTACTGATCTATATCGCTTGGCAGTTAGGAGTGGCTACCAATCAGCAAATCGGCCAAAAGTTCGGACTAACCTATTCAGCTGTAAGTCAGCGGGTAAGGGTGATAAAGGAAATGCTTAACAAAAATAAGGGGTTGGAAAGAAAATATCGACGAATTAAATCACTAATCAAGATTTGACACCGCTGTTCTACGACAATTAGGAGAAACTGTAAGTTCTCTACTGTTTATTCTCCTTGGCCTTGCTTCGCTTGATGCTCTCCAGACGTTCGTTAAGATTTTTGGCTTTGGTAAGGTTCTTGTTGACATCCTTGTAATTCGGGTCGAGCTCATAGACCGACTCCCATTCCTTAATTGCATCCGCTAATTTTTGCTCTCCAAAGTAAGCCAGACCCTTATTGTAGTGAACCTCTTTAAATGTATCTTCGGATTTACGGATATTCTCATCACATTTGTCACACTTACTATCGTATTTCAAAGACGCTTCAAATTCATCTCTGGCGCCAAGGAAATCCTCTTTGCCAAAAAGAACCAATCCTTGCTGAAAATGAGACTTGGCAAGGTATTCGCGGGTCAATGAATCATTGGGGCGAACGCTTATAACCTTATTGAATTCGGCTATGGCGTCAGCATAATCCTTATTTTTATAAAGTTCAATACCCAGCTCACGATAGTTCACTATCTGGTCTTCAATCGTTGGTGGCTTTTTAACAACCGTTTCTTTTTTCGGCTTCTTAGACTCTTCTGCGGCCATCGGGCTTTTAGGGGGTATGCTGGCCGCTTTGGCTTCTTCTGCCTTGCCCTCTGCTAAAAATGGAAGTCCTTCAACTTCGGGGATTTTAAGTTCCTGCCCGACCCGCACGGGTGCGCCATCTTCCAGATTGTTGAACTTAACGATGACATCATATTTTTTTAAGTCGCCGTAGTACATTTGCGCCAGTTTTGAGAGCGTCTCCTCGGGTTGAACGGTATGGGTGATATAACCTTTGACAGTTATAATCTCTCCGGGCATTGATTCAGGCGATTCACCGCTATCCGTTTGAATGGCCGCTCGATCTGCAATAATCGGCATTCCTTCGATAACGGGAATCTTAATCTCCTGACCGACAGTGACCTTGGTGGCATCCTCCAGTTCATTGTACTCGGCAATGAGATGAAATTTCCGGTAATCCCCGTAATATTTTTCGGCCAGTGTAGAAATAGTTTCGTCCGGTTGGAGGGTGTGCACGATGTACCTTGAGACCTGCTCTATATCCTTTTTGGTAGCCGTCAATTTGTCTTTAGCTTCCGGGTGTTCCGGATTATATCGCAACGCTGTTAAAAATTCTTTTCGCGCCTCACGGTATTGGCCCTGGTTGTAAAATTTAAGACCGATCTGATAGTGCTCCTCAGCCTTTTTGTGGAGCTCCTGTTCGATCGCCGTGCTTTTTTCTTTGGCCAGTTGATTTTCAGGGTCCACCGTCAGCACCAGTTTATACTGCTCTAAAGCCTCAACTATATTACCCTGGGCCTCGTAATTCTGTGCTTTGGCCGTATATTCTTCGGCAAGCTGCGCCAAAGATTTTTTACCGATTTCCGCGCAGCCGACTGCCAGAGCCAACAATAGGATGATTCCGATGATTCCTGCTTTATGTTTCATGACTGTCTCACTTTAATGAAATATGATTAAACGTTCTCAGCCTGGAAATAAACGATTGCATGTCTCTTTCCAGTATCTGATCCCTTCTCAACGCTAGCGGATTCGCGAAAAAGGGATTGCCTCCTCTTTTAACAGACATTGCCATTTTGTAGCCCGCCTTCTTGGCCATCTGAATTGATATTTGGTCATAATAGCCAAATGGGTAGGCTATTATATAGGTGTCTTGCCCCAATTTTTGATCAATGATTTTTTTGGAACCATAGAGCTCCTCCTTAATCCGGGCCATAAATTCCGGCTCGGTTTCCCCATCTTTTGGTTGGGTGAGATCACTATGATAAATCGTGTGCGAACCGATCGTAAATCCTTCCGACTGCATTTCTTTAAGCTGGTTCCAGGTAATGGCCATTTTGGATACACCAACAAAACTGGTATAGATAAACAACGTTGCGGTAAACCCGTATTCTTTGAGAATCGGATAGGCAATATTATAGACGGAACGATATCCGTCATCCATGGTGATGAGGACAGATTTTTGCGGAAGTCCCTGACGATATCCAAGAAAGGCAAGCAGCTCTTTGGCCGTAATCACGTGATAGCCATTTTCCTTCAGGTATCTCATTTGAAGTTCAAAAATGCTTTTCGGCATGCACAGTGGCGAGTTGCAATTTTCGGCAAAACGGTGATAGGTTAGAATCGGTATGCTCTGAAATCCAACGGCACTTAATCCTCCTTTGTTTCTATCTTTCAGTGGAATCACAATCGCACTGCCGTTGCCGAAGCGAACCCCTGCATTGGCTTCTTCAATCACCCATGATTTTTTTTCCTCCCCTAAAAATGCTTCCGCCAGTTCAGCGGGTGTTTCGTTGTTTTGAAGCATATAGACGATATAGTCTTCGGAACGAAAAAGGTTATTCTCCGGAGACGGACCCACCGCTCCTGTGGGTGCACAGGAGTAAGAAAAAAGCGAACTTATCCCCCAAATTATACACAAAAATAGAAGTTTAATGATTACGGAGCGCCGTTCTGCCTGAGTTTGAGCCAAACCAAAAGAGAACATGTCAACCCTCGGAGACATAAGGAGCAAAAGGAAAAAGGTTTGCGAAACAGCACGTATTTAAATGCTTCTGCTGATTTACACCTGATGGATAGAAAATTAATTTTCTTATTTAGCAGTTAGCGGAAATACCGACCCTGGCAATTTTACTCTGAAAACCCCACCGGAGTGCATGTCCGCAAAGCATTCAACCTATAATCATTAATCTGATTAGGCCCTTCTTGTCAATTTAAATATGATATCATGGTCTCAATCCTAAAAAAAAGATCGTCGGATCGACAGACAGGTGTTAAACGGTCAAATTGTGGAAATTTCCGTCCGGTAATTTACTTGACATTGCTTTTTTACCATAATATTTTAAAAGGATTGACTAATAAAGCTTGCTTTTTCAAATAGATCCACCGGCACCTAATTAAAACGGCCAATAAAGCAAGGCTGTAACTCTAACCCTGATGGGGAGAACTTCCGAATGGATTCAATCCAGATATTGGGCTTCCGTTTAAACACCCGCTATATCATCTATGGCATTGTCATCTGGTGGTTAGCAATGCTCATTGGTTACGCAATTATTACTTTCCGGTCAGATCGCCACAAAGACAAGTTAAAAGCATCCGGAATTGCAATAACGAAAGAGTTTTCTGAGCTTGTCAGCCTGCCTCTTTTAGAAAAAAATGATCAGACGATTCACAGCCTGCTGACCGATGCCGCCAGCAAAAAGGATGTCATTTATGCGTCGGTCGTTGATCATCGCAATAAAGTTGTTGCTTTCACCGGTACCGGACATCTAATGCCGGACATGACAGACGCTGCCCATTCCGTCGAAAAGGTATCTGTTTGGGAGGGCGGATTTGCAAGCCACGCAAAATTTCTTAACTTTGCCTCAGACGTCACCTACGCCGGTACTAAAATTGGAGAAATTTTTATCGGACTCTCAACCGGCGAAACGTTTCCAACCAGAAATATATTTCTGATCATTGCGGTTTCGAGCTGTCTGGCTTTATTGGTATTAATCCTGGTTTTTTGTTACCGACCAATCGGTGCGTCTCTGATGAAAGCCGTAAATTTTAATCGATCGATTTCCGCAATGGACTCAGATTTGAAAGGTTCGCTTGTTACCTGCCCTTTGTGCGGGACTCAGAAGCCGCTTTCCGACAGGGTATTCCATCCTTCAAATCTTGACCGATTTTTGACACTCGGAAACTCGCAAGATGGGTCGAATACCGCTAATGTCGCCCACGGCAAAAGAATCAATATAGACGATCTTGCAAAAAAAGAAGATCTTTCCTGGATGCGACGCCAGATCATACGGCGCTGCACCGAAATTATTAAAAAACTGGCCACCTGACACCTGATTAGGGAAAGAAAAGGAGATGTTCCATGCCTGTCAGTAATATTGCCACGATGACAGTGATAAAAGTAAAGGAAATTTCAACAAGCGCTTTTACAAAATTTTCCAGGGGCATGAAGAGCATCACGAAATTAGGTTTCATTGACCGCAACCGAAGAGCAATTGTCATTTGCCTGGCGGTTTGGCTCGCGGCCAATATCGCCGGCTATTTTGTTAATCACTTCGCGATAGCACGAATGAATGACGCTTTATATCAGCAAGGGCTTTCAGAGGCTCAAAATCTGGCAACCAAAAGCGGTCCTTACGTTTTAGAAAAAGATATTTTATCCCTCAATGTTGCAGTCAAAAAATTGCAGGGTGTGAAAGACCTGAAGTTTGCGGTGATAATGGATCACAAAAATAACATCCTGGCTCACACAGACACGGACATGATGAATCAAGCCTATGCGCCGTTGCAAAATGAAAAATCCATCCATACGATCGACGGCATTTCGATAAAAACAGGATTTTCACCAGATAAAACGGAAGTAATCGGATTTTTTAAAAATATTATTTTTTCAGATGTAGAGATTGGAGGGGTTTGTGTTGCGCTATCGGCCGCGAATCTTAATAGAGGCCTTAATCAAGCGCGATTCCTTTATCTATCCGGCGTCTTGCTGACGATCATCCTGCTCGGCGGCGCTTTATTCTGGCTGGATCGCAGGGCGAAGGCCAAAGCCCTGAAGGTTAGCGAAGATATAAAAAGCATGCAGCGGATCGGCCCGTATCTTTTGCAACAAAAAGTTGCCCGGGGAGGTATGGCGGAACTGTTTCTTGCAGATTACGTTCGCCGGGACGGTTTCCGAAGAAAAGTGGCAGTAAAACGAATTCTACCGCATCTGGCAGGAAACAAGGATTTTATCAATATGTTCACCCGGGAAGCCCGGCTGGCTGCTTTGTTACAACATCCTAATATCGTTCAAATTTTTGATTATGGGAAAATTGAAAACGCTTATTTTATTGCAATGGAATACATCGACGGGAAGAATCTGGGAGAAATCCTTTCAGCCATGAATCAGGGCCTCACTGTTGAGCAGACCGTTTTCATTATATTACAAATCTGCAAGGGCCTGGATTATTCTCATACGAAGCGGGATGAAAAAGGAAAAGCGTTTCATATTATCCATCGGGATATCAGCCCGCAAAATATGCTGATTTCTTATCAAGGTGAGGTGAAGATCAGCGATTTTGGAATTTCCAAGGCCAGATCCGAGCCGAGCTTAACCCAGGCCGGCGTTGTCAAAGGTAAGCTGGCCTATTTGTCACCGGAACAGGCCCTTGGAGAATCTATTAACCAGCAGGCTGACATTTACGCGTTGGGCCTTGTCTTTTATGAAACGCTTACCGGCAAGAGAGTGTACAAGTTTAGCAGCGATGTTGAGGCTATCCGGACGATTCCAAAAAAAGATATTGATCCTTTGAAAAAATCCATGCCCGATCTTCCGGAGGAAGTAGACCGCATTGTGATGAAATGCCTGGAAAAGGATAAAGATAGACGATATCAGAATGCTTCTGATTTATACAATGATCTGTTGGCATGTAAAAAAGAGCTTAAAATTACTTTTGACACTGCCGACCTCGCAGATTTTATGAGGGAAAATTTCAGTCAAAGCGGCAACTCCCCAGAACAAACATAAACTGCAACTGGAAGAGTTCGAAATGCCCCGGAGAATTTTTACCGGCAAAACCGATATCGGACGTAAGCGTAAAAATAATGAGGATGCATTCTTCATAAGTCCCGATCTGCATTTCTGTCTGGCCGCAGATGGTGTAGGGGGTGCCGCGGCAGGCGAGCTTGCCAGTAAAATCTTTACTGAAAGCACGATAGAAACGTTTACCGGCAATTCCGATCGATCCGGAAAAGAAATTAAGCATCGCGTTCAAAAAGCCTTCCGTCTGGCAAACGATAACATTCTGAAGCATGTAACTCAGAATCCGGATCACAAAGGAATGGGTTGCACGGCAGAGCTTCTGGCATTCTCTGATGAGGGCTTTATTATCGGTCATATTGGAGACAGCCGCACGTATTGTTTAAGAAAGGGACAGCTCCAACAGCTCACCCAGGACCACACTTTAGTCCAGCAGCAGCTGGAAACAGGGTTAATCACCCGGGACAAGATAAAAGAGCATCCGTTGCGCAATGTCATCTTCCGTTCCCTTGGTCTGACAAAAGAGCCTGAACTTGATCTATTGAAAGGAAAAGCCTGCCCCGAGGATTTGTTTCTCCTGTGTTCGGACGGTTTAACCGACATGGTCCCGGATGATCAAATTAGTGATATTCTGTGTTCCGGAAACGACATCCACCGCAAGGTCCAAGAATTGATTGAGGCAGCCAATTTTGCCGGCGGGAAAGATAATATTACCGTGGTTCTGGCTGCCGTTGCTTAGAAGTGGTTTCAAAACCCCATCTAACGCCCAATTACTGCGTTGCCCCGCAAAGCGGGATTCCGCATCGATTTTATTGTATTAAGGTGCATTGCGAGTTTCTTCGAAATGCTCACATACTAACGTGTATGCTGCGCTTTCTCATCAACTCCCACCTTGTCTTTGGACGTGATCTGAGGTTTTGAGACCACTTCCACTTATAGCAGGATATATTTTGTCCACGCACAAATTGATATAAATTTTCTCCCACCCTGTTGTCTGGTATTTATGGGCTGGCAATCAAAGGCGATATCATGGCGAATCCGTATTTGGAATGGGTTGATAAGGATACACAAACGCATCGGTTAGAAATTGTCGACAAGGTTTTTATCGGGCGAAGCTGCAAGGGGGTAGACCCTCAAAAAAGGATTTTAGTGGATCATGAACAGATATCCAGAGATCATGCCGTAATTAGCCGTGGGTTAAAAAACCTTCAAATTACCGATATGAGTAAAAATGGTAGCTGGGTAAACGGAACTCGAATGGCCGCCGGTTCATCCAGTGACCTTGTGGATGGGGATACCATCAGCTTAGGTGACTTCTCTTGTCGGGTGTATTACCCTGACGATTTTACCGCGGTTAAAGACAGACCGATGTTCACGGATTACACAATGGTGACCCCGGCCGAGGTCGTGGTCACCAATCTTGTCGCTGATGTCAGGGGATTCACGACATTCTCCCAGGCCTCTGATTCGTCAGATGTTTATGCCCTGATGAAAGAAATATTTGACAGCTTCAGCACCATCATTACCGAATTCAAGGGAACCATCAAAGATTATGCCGGCGATGCCGTTTACGCCTTCTGGGATCATGATGTTGAACCGATAGCCGCCCGGGCCGTTCTGGCCTGTCAGGCCGCCATTCAACAGACCCAAACTACTGAAGAAATACGGACCAAATTAACCCGAAAAAATATTGCAATTGATAATTTGCAGCTGGGATGGGGTATTACAACCGGCAAGGTGATCTTGTCTCACTATGGTTCACGCGCAGCTGATTTGGCTCTGGTCGGTGACTGTACAAATTTAGCTTTCCGTTTATCCAGTCTTGCAAACAAAGAACTCTCAGAAAAAATTGTTATCTGCTCACAAACAGCCGAACTGGTCCAAAACCAGCTTTCGATAAAGGATCTGGGGAGTATCCCTATCAAAGGAAGAAAGGGCCAGGAACATGTTTTCGCCCTGAACCAGCCCCGGTAATTATTTAATAGACCGAATTTATGAAGCTTTGAATAAAGCTGAGGATCTATCATCGCAGGAAAACTGCTGGGGCGGAAGCTCTATAATTGGCGGCTCACCACGAAAAACCGGCAGCCGGTTATCACCTGATAAAGTAGAAAAAGTCGTCAACGACTGTATTAATCTGCAGAAGAACGAATAAACGCATTTTTTATATTCCTATGAACACCCAGAAATTGATGTCAAATATCAAAGGAGATCTCTCCGGCGCTGTATCTGCTGCCATCATCTCCATACCGCTCTCCATCGGATACGGCATTATCGTTTATAACCCTCTAGGCGCCGAATTTCTCCCCTTTGCAGCATTATTAGGAATATACGCCTGCCTCTTTGGGGGCATTTTCGCTTCACTGATAGGAGGAACCGATATACAAATTACCGCCCCGAAGGCACCTCTTACTCTCTTACTTGCTTCTTTTGTTGCCCCTTTGGCTGCGAGTTTGCAGATCCCGGATACTGCCTCTCGGCAGGTGATCATTGTTGGTTTGGCATCCACATGTGTTTTAGCAGGTGGTATCATTCAGTTTTGTTTCGGAGCGCTGCGCCTGGGGAATCTAATCAAATATGTTCCCTATCCGGTTGTTTCGGGATTCATGAACGGGATTGCTTTTATCCTCATCTATGAACAGATTGCTCCGCTGATTGGCGCAGGCAGCCACATTTCCATAATTGAAATCTTATCCAATCCTTCAGTGGTCCAACCGTTTACGCTTTTAGTAGGGCTAACCACAATTATAGCGGTCTTTTTGTCCAAGCGATTTCTCAAAGCGGTACCGGCTTCGCTGGTAGGGCTTGTAATCGGAACCGCTGTTTTCTACGCCCTGAAAACGATCGGGGGCGTTTCCACATTAGGTCCGGTCATCGGAAATTTTAATTTTCAATGGCCAAAACCCGATATTTTCCTGAAAATTTCTGGATTAATTACGGACATCGATATCATTGATCTCCTCCCTCGCATTTTAATTACCGGATTTGTTCTCGGATCTATCGGTTCGCTTGAGTCTTTGCTGAGTTCTGTAGCTGCGGATAATATGGCCGGTACACGACATAAAAGTAACAAAGAACTCATGGGCCAGGGCCTCGGTAATATCATGAATTCACTCTTCTCTGCCCTACCTTCTGCAGGATCAGAGCTGCATAACATGGCAAATTACAGAGCAGGTGGAAGAACCCGCTTATCAAGTCTGGTTTGTGGGCTTTTGATTCTTTTAATTGTAATGACTTTGGGATCATTTATTGGAAAAATCCCTCTGGCAGTTATTGCCGGAATAATCGTATCTGTTGGTATCGGATTGTTTGATAAATGGACGATCGATCTATTTCGAAATCTGTCGCAAACTCGTGAACAGCAAAAAAGAATCATCACTAATCTTGCCGTTACCATTATTGTAGCGGTTATCACGGTGTGCGTTAACCTCATTGCTGCAGTTTTAATCGGTATCGCCATAGCGTCGGGATTATTCGTTGTGAGAATGGGGAGATCCATTATAAAAAGGAAATATTTTGGCGATCAGATACATTCTAAAAAGGTTCGTAGCATTAAAAACAATACTTTGCTGAAGGAAAGAGGCAAAGGAATCATTGTTTTTGAACTCCGGGGTCCACTATTTTTCGGCTCTGCCGATAATCTTGCACTGGAAATTGAACGCGCAATGAATCACTACATGTATTGCATCCTAGACATGAAGCGAGTGAATGAGATTGACAGCACGGGTGCTAAAATTTTAGGTCAGATCAGCAAAAAAATAGATGAATCCGGTAAATATCTGCTGATCAGTTACCTGACGGATAACCCTTCATTATCGGATTTCCTCAAAGCGATGGGCGTATATAAAATGTTATCTGAAAACTGCTTTTTCCCGGATACCGATGCTGCTCTTGAATGGGCAGAGGATAACGTGTTGACTCAATCAATTGAACTCGCCGGAATATTTGGCGGAATTCAACTTGAGCAGATGGATATTTTCAAGGATTTCACCCAGGAAGAAATCCACGCTTTAAAACAAAAGTTGATCTGCAAGGCCTTCAAAAAAGGAGAAAAAATTTTAAAAGAAGGGGATACAGATAGGAATTTATTCTTCCTAACAAAAGGATCCGTGAGTGTCAGGATTCACCTTCCTGAAAGCGACCGGTATAAACGTCTGATCACCTATAGCTCAGGGGTGACGTTTGGGGAGATGGCCTTTTTAGATGGGAGTCCACGGTCTGCCGATGTGTGGTCGGATGAAGACTCAGAAACATATCTGCTATCTCCCGATAAATATGCTGTTTTACAGAACGAAACCCCGGAAATAGCTGTTAAACTGGTTCGCAATATCGCTTTGGAAATGAGTGAACGCTTGCGTATAAGAACCAACGAAGTCAGAGTTTTGGAAGAAGGTTAGATGGTATTTTCAAGCACCTTTTTTCTTTTCAGCTTTCTCCCGGCGGTAATCATTTGTTATTATGCACAGCGATTACTGGTTCCCACAAGGCTGCGCAACGCTACGCTTCTTTTTTTCAGTTACCTTTTTTACCTTTACGGTGCCGCCGGTTTTCTTCTGATCCTCATAATGTCCACTTTCGCGGATTACCTGCTCGGACTTCTGATCGATTTTGACGCCCGACATAAAAAGTTGTGGTTGTGTCTTTCGGTGATTTTTAACCTGGGGCTTCTGGCCTATTTTAAATATGCTAATTTTTTTGTAGCCGAGTTCAACAGCGCCCTGGTATTTTTCCGATATTTTCCCATCGATTGGAAGGAAGTTATATTCCCAATAGGAATCTCGTTTTTTACATTTAAAAAACTCAGCTATATCATCGACGTATACCGGGGAGAAAGTCCTGCGATGGAAAACATTGTTGACTTTGCCCTTTACATTGCCATGTTTCCGCAGTTAATCGCCGGGCCGATTGTTCGCTACAGTTATATTCACAGTCAACTTAAGGATCGCAGGGAATCGTGGAACAATTTCTATATGGGTATCCTGCGCTTCTGCTGGGGCCTGGCTAAAAAAGTGATGATCGCCAATTCCTGCGGCCAGATCGCCGACGTTATTTTTAGCCTTGATCTGGAGCTGCTCGATACCAAAGTTGCCTGGCTCGGTGCGATTGCCTACACCCTCCAAATTTATTTCGATTTTTCGGCCTATTCCGACATGGCCATCGGCCTGGGCATGCTGTTTGGTTTTAAAACTACGGAAAATTTCAACCGTCCTTACTCCGCCATAAGCGTTACGGATTTCTGGCGTCGCTGGCATATAACCCTGAGTCAGTGGTTCAGGGACTATCTCTATATCCCTCTGGGCGGCAACCGGCGGGGGGTTCTAAGAACCTGCTTTAACATGGCGGTGGTCTGCATCCTGTGCGGATTCTGGCATGGAGCCAACTGGACGTTTCTCATCTGGGGAATTTACCATGCGGTGTTCCTGATTCTGGAACGCGTCACCGGTGCCCGCAGCATTCCCCTTGAAAAATACAGAGCTGTACGCCGCGCCGTAACGCTGTTTATCATTACGGTGGGTTGGGTGATCTTCCGCTCCGAAGACATCTCTCAGGCAATGGGGTTTTTGGGAACGATGTTTACGGCCTCTGATTCGACGCTCTCTTACGAATTGAGTCGGGCGTTGAACTATCGCAATGTTCTATTTCTGATGACCGCCCTGACGGTGTTTTTCCTGCCCGGTGATTTTTCGGGAATAAAATTGTTAATCTATAAAAAAGATCGCACCGCACTGACTGCAGGTGCCCTGATGATCTTGCTGCTGCTCCCGTATTGTGTCGCGTTGATAGCAGGCGGTGTCAGCAGTCCCTTTATTTACTATCGGTTTTAAAGGTGTGATGAAAAAGATTCTATCGCTCATATTTGTCGGTTTTCTGTTAATACCGGCCGTGATATGGATGTTCGACCTGGAATTCAGCACTCCGGTAAATCGTATCGAGCTAACCCCCCCCCGAATGTATACCCGTGCGCTTCTCGAAAACCAATACTATAAAGCTTTCGACCAATATTATAATGACAGTTTTGCCCTGCGAAGCCCCCTCGTTTTCGCGAAACGATGGGTGGACTTCCGCATCTTCCGCATGACGGATGTTCCGGAGGTCCACATCGGCAATGAGGGATGGCTTTACAGTCGCCGGTCAATTGAAGACGTTCGCAAAGAGGCCTGCGGCAACAAGGCCGATGCACAACAGATCGCTCTGAAGCTTTACGCCCTTGAAAAGGTTATAGAAGCCTCGGGACGTCGGTTTTTCTTCATGGTGGCGCCGAACAAATCCACCATTTACCCCGAGTTTGTGGGGTATGTACCACAGCGCAATGCGTGCAATCGCAGCCGCTACGATCTACTCATTGAATCCATTGCCGCTTTACCGCTGAAAAATTTTGTGGGGTTTGACCAATTGCTGAGGGAAGCCAAATCAAGCCATGCGCTGCTCTACGACAAAGCCGGCGCCTATTGGAACGGATTGGGTGCCATGGTTGCCGCCGAAGCCATTCAGCGACAGATACTTGAGGACCCACAGGAAAAAGTGGTATTCGATTACACGCCCTTGGCGACCGTCGACCCCTGTGATCTCAACTGTCAACTAATGGGATTCAAATCTCCAACCGGGGATAAGCCTGTCAGGCATTATGCGGGCACCGGACGACCCCGTCATCCGTTTGGAATTGTTTATGGCGATAATTTCATGCAGACGCTACTGCCCTATTTGCAGCAAATGCTTAACCGGATTGACGTGATCCGAGCCGAGCGCGTGCCGTCAAGACACCACGGTGAGGACTTGCGTAAGTATGAGTTTATTTTTCTGGAAAAGGCAGAATCCGAACTGGACTCATTGGATATTGATATCGACAGCCTCTTTTCGATGTTTGAGAACGAAGTGCGGATCGCCGCAAGGCCTGCATTCGACCTTAAAACAGCTGAAGCGGTGACAGACGTTTCCCTGGTCCCCGGAGTAGCCGGTTTGGAAATAAAATCGGTGGGTGCCCGCTCGGTTTTTGAGCTTAAGTTCGTGCCCGCCTCTGATGAAAGCACCTTTAAAGTGCTGAAGCTATCGATCAATGCCCCTCACTCGACCCGCATGACATTTAAGTACATGACCGACTTTCCCTATCATACTTCGAAATTGCTCAAGAAGGGGATTACCGAAGTCTATCTGCCGCTGCCTTTAAAAAAACTTCAATCTCTTCACATTCAGCCGGGCAATCAGCCCGGTGTGTTCATACTGCGTTCAGCTAAAATACTCGAGTTTTCCGACAGTCCTGATGTCGAGGAAACGCTGAGGGAATGGACCATTTTTGCGGATGCCGACCTGGAGGAAGAAATTCCCCTGCCAAACTCGGAATCAGAGGCGGATCTTTCTAATTTGGAGCCGGAAATCAATATTATATCTGGAGACCCGGTATCGACAATCACTGACGATGCTTCCGGGCAAAACATCTCAGAAAATTATATAAACCCTGCGAATAGCGATCCTTCGACTGCAGAAGAGGGCCCAAAAAATGGTTCAGGCGACCAGAAGACCGAATCTATTACGGACAACTCCATCGCCATTGCAAATTCTACCGACGAAAAAGCCAAAATCGCCTATAGAAGTGATGAAATGGCGATCCCAAAGGCACCCTCGATCGCGGTGACCGACTTTGAAGGCGGGCGTATTTTCCAGCGCAATGGCCGCAGTGCGGACATCGTCGTGTCCGGAATATACACCGGCAAGCCGGGGGCTATCGAGGCCCGGGTGGTCAGGGACCGCACCTATGATGAGGTTGTAACCTGGACCGTGATTGACGCCTCCCCGAAAAATGGAATTTTTGTGGGTGTTATCCCGGATGTGCCCCAGGGCGGGTGGTACAACATCCAGGTGCGCAGCACTGAAAATCGTGATGTTTTGAGCGGCGGAACCCATAGGTGGGGTGTCGGCATCCTGGTGGCTTGCCTTGGACAGTCCAACATGAAGGAGTGGTTTTACACCGGCTCCGATTTAAGGTCTCATTCGCTTATGCAAAAATTCAACGGTAACGACTGGTCAAACCTCGGCAGACAGGGCAACGCGGCTATCGCCTTCGGCAATCGGATAATCGAGCGGCTGGGCATCCCGGTCGGTTTTCTGGATTTTTCTGTAAATGGCTCGGGATTAAGAAAAGAAGCGGATTGGGGTACCGGCTACTGGGAAGATCGGGCGCGAGGTTCGATCTATAATAATTTTGTAGCCGGTGTATCAAAAACCGGTGGAACGGTAGAATTTGTGGTCTGGATTCAGGGCGAAGCTGACGCGGCGCGGGGCACCGTAACCGAGGAAGAGTATCGAACCTCGCTTGAGAGCTTTATTTCTAGACAGGTCCGGATCGACATCGAAAACGGTTCCCAGCAAGAGCATTTGCCATTTCTGGTTGTTGCCATGGTCAAACGCCCCGGCGGCAAAGATGTTCCCCATCAGGCCGTTCGCAACGCCCAATACCGCGTGGCCGCGAAGGTTCCTGGCTGCTATCTGGCGGCTACGACCCTTGATCTTCAAAACCGGGGCCGTCAGCACCTCGCCGCCGGGGCCTATCTAAAAATGGGATACCGTGTCGCCCAAACCGTATTGTTTATCCTTGGCGAAGAGACATACTATCGGGGACCGGTTATCACCGGAGCAAAGCAAATTGATTCCCGCACTATCGATGTAAGAATTGAGCATCATGGCGGTACGGATTTTACACCGCGTTCGGAAATGACGGGATGGGAAGTACTTGCGAACGATACATCTGTGCCGCTCACGAAGGTTTTTCGACATGACCCGCAGACAATTCGAATTGTCCTGGAGCGACCATTGGCCCAAAAAATAATGATTCGCTATTTATATGGCGCGATGCCGCATGCGACCCGACCGGTGGTAGATAATTCAGCGATGCCTCTCCCTCTAGAGGAAGGGCAATCGGAGGTCAATTAACAACAGACCTTATCTTCGGCTTGCAGCGCAACATTCGAGCATTAGATGGGGCTATGAAGCCAGTTTTACAACATCTTTCTGAGCTCTTTCTTCAACACCTTCCCCACAAGCGACTTCGGCAATCCGTCCACGAATTTCACCCGGGATGGAGCCTTAAAGGGTGTCATCCTGGATTTTGCAAATTCAATCACAGCGTCCTCGCTGAGATCCTGGTCGGGCATACGGACAATAAAAGCCATGACTTCTTCACCGTATTTTTCATCCGGAATCCCGATGATCGCAATCTCACTGACGGCTTGATGCTCCTCCAGATAACCCTCGATTTCACTGGGATAGATGTTGTAGCCGCCCTTGATGATCATGTCCTTGATCCGATCCGTGATAAAAAGGTAACCCTCTTCATCGAGATACCCCACATCGCCGGTGTGCAGCCAGCCGCCGCGCAATGCTTCGGCGGTTTCCTCAGGTCTTTTATAATAGCCCAGCATCACATTGGGACCCTTGACCACAATTTCTCCCTGCTCGCCTGCCGGACATTCGTTGTCTTCCAGATCAAATATTTTGACCTCTACACCGGGTATCGGAACCCCGGTTGAGCCCTTTTTCAAAGGCATGCTCGGTCGGCAGAGTGCCACTGCCGGCGAGGCTTCGGTCAGCCCATAGGCTTCATACATCATGCAATTGAATTTGGAGGTAAAAGACCTGTGAAGCTCTTCGGTAACCGGAGCAGCACTGATGGTGCAACGTTCCAGGGAACTGGTATCGTATTTATCAGCAGCCGGATGGGATAACAGCAGTTGATACATTACGGGCACACCGATAAACAGGGTGACACGATATTTTTCAATCAACCGTAATACATCCTCAGGATCAAACCAGCGCATCAGGACGCCAAAACCCTCGCTAAAAGGTGAATGAAAGCCGGCATTCATGATCACGACACCGAATGAATGGGCCAGCGGCAGGCAAAGCAAAGCAACATCACCTTTAATCGCCTCACCGGCCTCATAGGTGGATAGAGCGTTATGGTGAAGGTTGTTGTGGGAAAGCATCACGCCTTTAGGTCGGCCGGTTGTCCCGGAAGTATAGATCATCAGGGCAACATCATCTTCAGTCATCTCTTCGGTCAGTTGCAACGGCGCATATTTTTCGATCAGTCCGTGAAAATCCACCTGATTCCCCTGAGCTTCTCCCCCCAGAACGATGATATATTTGATATGATCGATTCCCTTGCTGGCATTTTCGATTTTTTCAAGAAGATCCACGCTGGTAATCACCGCTTTGGCATCGGAGTGATCCAGGATGTAGCGGGTCTCTTCCTCTCCCAGCAGAAACATGATGGGGACGATCACCGCACCAAGGCGCCAAATGGCACTGAAACAGGCAAAGACCTCGGGTGAATTGGAAAGGGAAACGACCACATGGTCGCCCCGGCCGATACCGAGCGATTTTAAACCACCGGCAAGCCTTCGGCCCATCTCGTTCAATCGTGCTGAGGTAAATTCTTCGTCTTCAAATACATAGGCCCGGGTGTCGCCGAATTTTTCGAGTCGTTCATCACCTACATTAACCAGATTCATGCGGACCCCCTTTCATCTGAGGCTAATGGATGGTAAGTGCTATAAACGGCTTTTATTTTAAATCCGTTATGTGTTAACAAGGACGAATTTTTAAAAACAACACCATACAATAGAGGTCAGGTGGAATCGATCATGCAGTGCCAAATATAAAATCTATACCGCATTGAATCGACCGCAGTCAAATCAATATTTAACTTACAATCGGAAGGTTTTTTGCTTGACCACCTATTCCTTTGTCTTTATATTGCGGTATCCATTTCAAATGAATATTGAAAATTAAAAATTGAATAATTAAGGATTTCAATCTATTTAATAAGGAGAGGAAAATGCGAATTGCGAAAGGATTAATCATCATTGGACTGTGTTTAATTGTGGCCTCCGGCATGGCCTTTGCCGGGGATAAAAAACTAAAAGCCGGATTTGTCTATGTTGGACCGGTGGGTGATTACGGATGGTCCCATGCCCATGACATGGGCCGCAAGTTCGCCGAATCAAAACTCCCCTGGCTGGAAACGGTCTATATCGAATCGGTTGCCGAATCAGACTCGGCCCGTATTATCGACCGCTTCGTTCAGGGTGAAAAAGTTGATGTCGTTTTTACCACCAGCTTCGGCTATATGGCAGACACCCTCAAAGCCGGAAAAAAATACCCCGACAAAAAATTTATGCACTGTTCCGGGTTCAAGCAGTTGCCCAATGTCGGCACCTATTTCGCCGATCTGTATCAGACCTATTATCTCAATGGCTTAATGGCCGGCGCTATGACAAAAACCAATAAAATCGGGTATGTAGCCGCCTTTCCGATTCCCGAGCTGATTCGCCATATCGATGCCTTCGCCCTGGGGATAAAAGCCACCAATCCCAAAGCTGAAGTTCATGTCAAATGGATTTATGCCTGGTATGGACCGGACAAGGCCCGGGAAGCCTCCGAAGCCCTGATTGCCGAAGGTTGTGATGCGCTGGCATTTACCGAAGACACACCGGCCGTCATCGAAGTCGGCCAGGAACACACCGAAAAAGGCCGGCAGATTTACACCTTCAGCCACTATAGCCCGATGCAGCCATACGGCAAGGACTCCGTTGTTTCGGGACAGCTGGTGGATTGGGGCGTGATGTATGTCAAAATCCTGCAGGATATCTATAACGGCACCTGGAAAAATAACGACGAATGGTGGCTGATTGCTGAAAAAGCGGCCATTCTCGGCGGCAGCTTTGAAAACATTATCAACCCCAAATTTGTGGGTGAATTAAAAATGAAAATGGTGGACACGCCGGATTTCGGAAAAATCTCCGCTTATGACCTGGTTGTTAAGCGTTATGAGCAGATGAAAAAAGGTCCGGATGTATTTGATCCGTTTTCAGGTCCGATTAAAGACAATACCGGAAAGCTCAAAATCAAAGAAGGTCAGAGAGCATCCAAAGGCGACCTGCTGAGCATTATGTATTACGTGGATAACGTCGCCGGCAGCATTCCGAAATAACTGATGAATTGGTATATATGTGA
>Ga0209013_10001126_pt1 | contig 24686 bp, 20 predicted proteins | sample Cruoilmetagenom2_FD_187291 | JGI IMG/M metagenome (GOLD analysis project Ga0209013, IMG submission 187291) | Oil polluted marine microbial communities from Coal Oil Point, Santa Barbara, California, USA - Sample 2 (SPAdes) (version 2) | ecosystem: Environmental > Aquatic > Marine > Oil seeps ... | reverse complement strand
GACCAGGCCGAGCTTGAACACATCGAAGATTGTCAAACGGATTCCCAGCAAGATAATTCCCAGGCGTAAAACTTTCTTCACACTGAAGGAGAGACCCGGTTTCAACACCGCAGGTAAAGGAATGACTGCAGCGATGATGATCCCGAACAATATCGCCAGCGTCACTGCGGAAACGGGTGATTTTGAGAATCCTAGTAAGTTCACTCCGATAAACTTTGCCAACCAGATGCTGGCCCAGGCGAGCAGTGATGCAACCAATAATCCGGGTAAAATTGACGGTACTTCGTTGATGGGTACCCCCAGCAGGTTCTTTTCCCAGGTGGACATGCTTCGCGCCTGTTTATCAGGTTTTGATGTGCTCATGAATAATACACCTCGATGAATAAGTGAGTTTTAAGTGACCAGTAATTGTAATACCCGATAATAATTATTTTTTCAACTTAATTAATTGATCGCTCCGAGATTATAAACCGCTTCAGTTTGAGTGTCAACGGATGTCCCCTTCTCGCACAGTGTATTGTGCTGTTGCGCCACGCCAGGTGCAGACTTAGACTCTCCTGTAGTGGAGTAAACCAACCCATGGGTAGCCGCCCACTAGGGTAGCCACCCAACCGCGTTGGGCGGGTTATTCCCAAATGTGTTCCTCCAAACTCGTATTGTAATGAAAAATAACAGCCAATTCGATTGGCTTGCTACCCGGGAGTGGATAAACTCGTAGTGCTTGAAGAATTGATTTTCCCATAAACCCATGTATAACACCATTTTATTTACCACTCATCATCACAGGGAGTGGTTAATAATATGATGTTCTGGCCAATATTCCGGCAGCGATTTCACTCACAACACCACCAGGTGGACCATTCCCGCTACCCAGGTTTATTTACATTAATTCCACTTGTGGAGTAAACCAACGCAAGGGTAGCCACCCACTAGGGGAGTAAACCAATACTTGGATAGCCGCCCACTAATGGAGTGAGATTACGCGGGATTTTTGGTTTATAATTACTGATCGTTGCATAAGTTACTAAACGTCTTTTGCGTTGTTTGATCGCTGATTGTGTTTAGCCTTCAATGCAAGGATCAGTAGCAAATCTCTCTCAGCAGACACAATTTATGACACATAACCATAATCACAACACGACCAGCAATATCCGCCTGGCGTTCGTCTTAAACTTTTCTTTTGCACTCCTGGAGATCTTCGGCGGCATTTGGACGAACAGCCTTGCTATTTTATCCGATGCGATCCACGATCTGGGCGACAGCTTTTCTCTAGCCCTGGCATGGTATTTAGAAAAATACGCCGAAAAGGGAGGCGATCACAGGTTTTCCTATGGATACCGCAGGTTCTCCCTGCTGGGCGCCCTTCTCAACACCATCATCCTTATCATCGGCTCCCTTTTTATTCTCTTCCAAGCCATCCCGCGCCTGCTCAATCCAGAAGCCACCAACGCCAAAGGGATGGTCGTCTTTGCTCTGGTAGGGGTTGCGGTAAACGGATTGGCTGTGCTGCGTCTGCGGGAATCAAAATCCATGAACGCCCGCGTGGTCACCCTGCATCTGCTGGAGGACGTCTTCGGTTGGATCGCGGTGCTGGTGATGAGCATCGTGATGATCTTCACCGATTTCTACATCCTGGACCCGATCCTCTCTATCCTGATCACCCTTTATATCCTCTATAACGTGATCCGCAATCTGAAGAAGACCCTGTCTCTCTTCTTGCAAGCCGTGCCAGAGAGCGTGGATATCCTGGAGATAGAAGAAAAGCTGCGCTCCTTGGAACATGTGCTTGCCACCCACCACACCCACATATGGTCCCTGGATGGCGAACACCATGTACTGACCACACACGTCGTGCTCCATGACCAGGTCTCTACAGATGATGTGGTATGTATCCGTGAAGAAATCAAGTGGCATATCAAAAAATATGGATTCACCCACTCCACCGTAGAAATTGAGATTGGGGAAGAAGATTGTATGATGGGGGATTAATGAAACTTTTTGTACCCGGACGCATTTGTTTATTCGGTGAACATTCCGATTGGGCAGGTGGTTATCGTCGTATCAACGCCGAGATCGAAAAAGGCTACACCCTGATCAGCGGAACAAACCAGGGCATTTACGCGAATGTCGAGGCGCATCCTACTTCTCTCGTGCTGACATCCACCACCCAGGACGGTGTTAAAAAAGGCTCCATCGAGACCCCTATGTTGCCTGAAAACCTGCTGGATATCGCTCAGCAAGGCGGCTACTGGAGCTATATCGCCGGTGTAGCCTACCAGGTGCTCACTCATTACCATGTGCGCGGTTTAGTGATCGATAACTATAAGACCGATCTGCCGATCAAGAAAGGCCTCTCATCCAGTGCGGCTATCTGTGTCCTGACTGCGCGCGCTTTCAACCGCATCTACGACCTCAAATTGACCGTACGCGGTGAGATGGAGCTAGCTTATATGGGAGAGATCACCACACCGTCCCGCTGCGGTCGTATGGACCAGGGCTGTGCCTTTGGTGAACGGCCTGTATTAATGACCTTCGATAGGGACCGCTTGGACACTCAAGAACTTCAGGTAAGCGAAGATCTCCACCTGGTCATCGTAGACCTGCAAGCACAGAAAGACACATTGGAAATCCTCAACCGTCTCAACCGCAGCTACCCGATCGCAGATGATGAGATGGAGCGTGGAGTGCAGGAACTGCTTGGCCCGATCAATAAAAGAATCGTACACCAGGCAAGCGAATCTCTCCAGAGATCCGACGCTCAACGACTGGGAGAGCTGATGATCGAAGCGCAGGTGTTCTTCGACCGCTACGCAGCCCCCATCTTTCCTGAGGAGCTTACCGCTCCCGTGCTGCACCGGGTGCTCGAGCACGAAGCGCTGCAACCACATATTTGGGGTGGAAAAGGGGTCGGATCGCAAGGCGATGGCACGGCCCAATTCATCGCTCGCAGCGAGTCCGACCAACACTCGGTGCTCGAGATTCTGCAGAAAGATCTCAACTTACCTGGTCTGGCGCTGACGGTGCAGCCGGGGCAGAAAGTTCGCACAGCCTTGATCCCCGCCGCTGGTTTCGGGACGCGCCTCTTCCCGGCCAGCAAGGCAACCCAAAAAGAACTCTTCCCAATCGTAGACCGGGATGGTATCACGAAACCAGCTATACTGCTGATCGTCGAAGAAGCTTTGGACGCCGGATTGGAGCAGGTTATCATTATTGTCCAGGAGGAAGACCTGGAGGACTTCCATTCCTTCTTCAATGCACAAGTGTCGATCGAAAACTACAACAAGCTGCCGCCCCATTTCCAGGAGTACGCCCGGCGCATCCTGGAGATAGGCAGGCGCGTCTCATTTGTTGTGCAAACAAACCAGGAAGGTTTTGGGCACGCAGTTTACTGTGCACGGGAGGCGTTAAACGGAGAGCCCTTCCTGCTCATGCTCGGCGATCACCTTTACAAGGCCAAGGGAGCATCCTGCGCCCGGCAACTGCTGGATGCTTACAGCAAACATGGGATGAGCATCTTGGGGCTGCGCCACACCCCCGAGGATCAAATCGCCAACTTTGGTACAGTAGCTGGCGTTTGGTTAGAAGAAGGGCACCTATTAAGCGTGACTGAATTTGCCGAGAAACCCAATGTGCAGTATGCACGGCAGCACTTACTCGTCCCCAGTTTACCGCAGGATGAATATCTGACCGTTTTCGGGCAATATGTCATCACCCCCAAAATATTCGAATATTTAGAAGAGCATATCCTCAATAACGTGCGCGAACGCGGAGAATTCCAGCTCACATCCGCACTGGATCGTCTTCGGCAGGAAGACGGTTTCCTTGGATTGATCGTGTCTGGTCACCGCTACGATATTGGATTACCCGAATATTACCTTGAGACGCTGCGCACCTTCCCAGAGACATAGATTCCATTTGAACTGCGCCTGATATCCCTGATGGACGAAAACCAAACCCGGCAGAACAAGATCCAAACTCCGGCTGGTATGAGTCCCATTGAGATCTGGCTCAATTTTCAGAAATCAGACATAAATCGTTGGGCTTTCAGGAACATCGATAAGTTTATCCCGCACGATGTCATCCCGAAGAGCATTTCACCCCTCACTTTGGGATTTGCTCCCTGTAACATCAGCAATATCCGCTTCGACAACCACGAGGGTATCGTAATTTCTGTAAGCGAAGCCCTGGCGTATCTGATGGTTGATGCTCTGGTGGTGGTCAAAGACCATGTGATGGTTGCCGAGCAATATTACGAAGGCATGCAGCCGGATGTTCCACACCTGCTGTTTTCTGCAAGCAAACCGTTTGCGGCCGCCATGATCGCGAACCTGATCCATCACGGGTTCTTGCACAGTGAAAACGATCTGCTTGTCCAGTACGTCCCCGAATTGATGGGGACAGCTTTCGATGGCGTTACCATCCGGCATTTGCTGGACATGCAATCTGGGATCGACATCAGAGAACTGGATGACCTGGCAGAACTGGAGCGTGCGAGCGGCTTCGCGCCGCCGCAAGCGCACGAGAACATTCTATCGACAGCACTTAAATTGAACAGAAAGAAATTCCAGGCGGGACAAAAGACCGATTACAATTCGATCAACACGGACATGCTCAGCCTGTTGGCAGCTCGCTCAACCGGAAAATCCGCTGCCGGTTTACTACGACAGTTTATATTTGAGCCAATGGGAGCTGAATATGATGCTCTGGTGATCCGGGACCCGGAGGGGATCAATGAACTCGGCGGGGGATTGGCCGTCACGGCTCGTGACCTGGTCAAATTGGGTCTCGCCATGTTGAACGATGGAGTGATTAACCACCAGCAGGTGCTTCCAAAGGGAACCATGAGACGTGTATTTAATACTGCCGAACCAAAAAAGTGGCGCGATGGCTGGCTGGCCAATCTCACACCACAGGCTAAAGCCTATCGCGCTCAGCTATACTTGTGTGGGGACGAATTTGACAGCGGCGCATTCTTCGCGGTCGGAAGTTTCGGCAACGCCTTATACATGAACCCGCTTCACAACACGGTCATCGCGCTTTTATCCTCTTATCCTACTGCAGTTGATTTGGGACGTTTCAACACACAGATGGCGATGCTGAGAGAGTTATCAAATCGAATGTCATCTCCTCGAGTACTGGAGGGGATTTAAAGATCAACCGCAGACACACCTGGGATTGTGTACTGAAATGTGTGTAATTTTCGCAGGGCGATCACCTTGTGATAAAATTTTAAGGAGTTTACTCCATTAATACCAACCGTTCCTAAGAATTGAATCCGGCCGCAGATAGATTAAATACGGTCAAACTATCGATAACAAAAAATCGCTTTTCGACGGATAGCAACTATTGAGGGGAAGGACATAATATTATGGAACAAACAGTGCTGGTCGGCAGGGGCGAAGATATCCTGCGAATCCCCGGCGACCGGTGGAAGCAGCACCTGACCGAAGCCCCCGGGCACAGCCAGTCCCGATTGGCTTTCATGACCGAAGAGCATCACCGGGTGAGATATTACATTGTCGAAGAACTCCCCAGAGCAGGCGTCCCAATTTCGGCTCAAAAAATCTCCGCTGCACTGAACCTGCCCTTTGAGCGTGTGTCGCATATCCTTCGCGATTTGGAGGAAAACCTTTTCTTCCTGGTCAACGGACCGGACAATGAAGTGGTCTGGGCGTTCCCGGTAACACTCCAAGAGACACCGCATACGATCACCTTCAGCAGTGGAGAAAAATTGTACGCAGCTTGAGCTGAAGACGCCATCGCGACGCCCTTCGTGCAAGGGCGACTACGAAAACAATCGCTAACCTTCACCATTGATACCGAATGTGCCCACTGCAGCCAGCAAATGCAATTTAAGATTGATAACCATTTGAACTGGGAAATCGTTAAGGGAGGAACTGTTCCTCTGGTATTCATCCCGCAAGTCGATTGGGCAACTTTCAGCGAGCCGAATATTATCCATGCTTACTGAAGAAATTCTGAATTCTTCTGGTCAGAAGAACACGCCAGGGGCTACCGCACTGCAAGAGAGCAGGTTGACGGAATTTACCTGACTGCGGGTCAAATGGCCTACATGATCCCCATTTCTCAGGGCGCCTTATTTGCTTTCAATCCATAAAATATCAGGAAATCGAAATGGCTTACGACGAATTATTAGCCGGTAGGATCAGAGCCAATCTAAGCGGACACCCAGGGCTTGATGAGAAGAAAATGTTCGGTGGAGTCGGCTACCTCTTGAACGACAACATGGCTTGTGGTGTCCACAAGGACTACCTCATCGTGCGGGTTGGACTCGCGCAGTATGAGGATGCTCTAAACCAACCCCATACCAGGGAATTCGACATGACAGGACGTCCCATGAAAGGTTGGATCATGGTTGCTGCGGAAGGTTGTGCATCTGAGGATGACCTTGGGAAGTGGATTCAAAAAGGTGTTTTCTTTGCTCAAACGTTACCCCCGAAATGAACACACATGTCATACGAAGCAATCTTACGCCGGCTAAAAATCTCTTACGATCGTGAGGTGGATGAGCGAAACCGGAAAGCAATCGTTTCCTGGAAAGCAAAGGAAACACATTTTCAATCCGTATTATTGAGAAAGAATCACGCATGAGGTGCACCCATGGATTATGATGATTATCCCAAAAAAGTAGTCGAAGATGTTGTGCGTATCAGGCGCCGCATTGCTGCGTCAGGCGTACCGGAAAAAATCGTTGATAAGAACCTGATCATCGGCACATGGAATATCAGGAACTTCAGTGGTGTTTTTAATAGTTGGGGAGAAAACACTGGCAGCCCGAAGCGAAACCTGCGATCGTTGGCCTGCCTGGCAGAGATCATCCGCCACTTTGATGTTATCGCCATTCAGGAAGTAAAATCCAACACCGAAGGGCTGCGCACGCTTATAAAGGCCTTCCTTGGTGATGAATGGCACGCCATCATCAGTGACGTATCTGCCGGGTCTCGGGGAAACGCTGAAAGGATGGCTTATTTATACGATTCCCGCCGGGTCGAGCCATCGGGGCTGGCTGGTGAAATCGTGCTTCCACCCACGGATGAAGGCAATCCGGCTGAGCAGTTTGACCGCACACCGTATATCGTCGGTTTCCAATCAGCCAGCGAACAATTCTCATTATTGACCACCCATATCCGCTACGGTGATGTACCAGAAGAGCGCCTGCCCGAATTACAGGCCATCGCCAATTTCATTGCCATTGAAATCCGCGATCGAACAAAAACTCGTCCGGAAGAAAGCAATCTGATCGTATTGGGAGATTTTAATATTGATGACCGCAAAGATAATCCCCTCTTCAAGGCTTTTACTTCAACGGGGCTTATCGTGCCAAAGGAATTGCTCAATTTAAAAACTACTTATGGGACTAAGGCAAAGTACTACGATCAGATCGCCTGGTTCATGGGTGACCTGGACCTGCAGTACAGCCGGCGTGCCGGCGTTATCGATTTCGCCGGTGCTTCCTACCGGGAACTTACTAAAAGACAGATGTCTTTCCGTATTTCGGACCATTTCCCCCTCTGGACTGAGTTCAGGATTGACCGCAGCACAGAACACATGGCCCGTACTCTAGGTGTAGATCCAGCCAAACCAGACCCCCTGAGCATTGTACCCGATTGAACTGCTTGAACATGGATCACACATCCAACCTGTAGCCAACCCCCCGAATGGTCTTCAGATATTGCGGATTTCGTGGATCTGCTTCGATTGCCTGCCGCAGCCAGCTGATGTGAACGTCCAGTGTTCGCGTGTCTCCGACGTAATCTGTCTCCCAGATGTCTCTAAACAACTTCTTACGTTCGACCACTTCTCCTGGGTGCTCCATGAGGGTGCGCAGCAGCAAGATCAGGCGTGGAGTCAACCTGGACTCTTTCTTTTTACAGCGGACCTTTTTACGCTCCAGATCCAGGCGGATAGGTCCAGCCCGCAGTACGTGACCACCTTCGCCCGGCAGAAATCGAATAATGCGGTTATTTAATTTCCTGATCGTAAATGGTAGGATTAATATTATATTGGCGCTAATCTCCCCTGAATAATTCTTGCTCGAGTCTGCAATCACCAGAATGGGAAGATTTTTGTTCTGATCGCGCAGCGATTTACATATGCGTTTTCCATTGCTGCGCATCGAGGCGGAATCTACCACAACCAGGTCAGCAGGCGTATCTGCTAATCGCGCCAGAGCTTGAGCACCGGATTGGACTGTGTCAACTTCGTAGCCTTTCTTACGCAGCCCCGGAATAAAAGTCGGGCTATTTGCCCGTTTACCTTCAATCCATAAAATAATTGCCATTCAAATACCACCCGTAAGTTGCGGTGTTCTACAATATCCTCATATGTGTGATCAAAAAATACCGAAACTCATGCTTGTGATGAACATCACTGGAGCCCTGGGTTGTATCAGTCGTGAATGCAGGCTCATTAAAACTTCATATCGATTGTATCACTTAAATGCGACCCCCTGTCTTTATTTTCTGCTCAATTTATTATAATCGGTTTCTTCAAAATGAGCAACATTCTTTAACATTCCAATTTTTTAACATTCATGCTTGTTGCAACTATCCCTGCCCCATGTTAGAATACAGCCAATCCGTGCCCAATCATGGAGGCAAACATGTACGACATGGTCGAGGTCGAGATTGACAGCATCCGTGTCAGTCTTATGTCGCAACAAAGGATTGTGATTCTCCGGGAGCGAGATGCCGAGCGCTATCTACCGATATGGATTGGCATTTACGAGGCAGAATCCATCACCATCGCTTTGCAGGATGTTGAGGTCGCCCGCCCGTTAACCCACGATTTATTGCGCAATCTGTTCCAACAACTCAACGCTCAGATTGTACGGGTTGAGGTTGTCTCGCTGCGTGACGATACTTTTTACGGCAACATCGTCGCAGAAGCGAACGGACAAACCTTAAACATTGACTCGCGACCTTCGGATGCCCTGGCAATCGCCGTCCGCGCTCACGTACCCATCCTGGTAGCTAAAGAAGTGATGGATGCAGCGGGTATCATACCCGAAGAAGATATCCAGGAGGAGACCACCGATCCATCCAGGCAGCTCCAGGAACCGGAAATTGAGGTCGGCGAAGAACGCCTTTCTATTTTTGAAGATTTTCTCGAACAGCTGGATTCGGGAGAAGACGACGATCAGGAAGACGAACAAGAAGAGTAACCATCCAATTCTCGACAACCGACCGGGGTACGCCTGGCCACGAGCCATTGGTGGCCCCGGTTTCTAATTTATAATAACGTTATTTGTACTTCAATTCGCCATGACAGATCATCCTGATTTTCCTCCCGTTGAAGAAACTCCCGTTTCAAGCCTGCAAATCGTTCCTCACAGCCGCGATGCTGAAGAGGCTGTACTCGGGTCGGTACTGATTAATCCTGAGGCGTATTACGATGTGGCTCAATTCCTCCAATCCGAAGACTTCTACATCCATCGCCACCGCTGGATTTGGGAGGCTTTCATCCGCCTGCATGAAAACCGTAATCCGATCGATATTCTCACGGTCACGGAAGAGCTTGAGGGGGCAGGCCAGTTGGCTGAAGTCGGCGGTGCAGCCTATCTAACCGCTTTAATCAACAACGTCCCCACATCGCTGCACGCCGAGGCGTATGGACACATCGTTGAAGAAACAGCCATCCGCAGGCGAATGTTGGCTGCTGCAAATGACATTGCAAAACTTGCCTACCAGGAAGATAACAGCATCGACAGTGTTATGGACGGGGCGGAGAAGTCTGTATTCGGCATCAGCGAACGACGCCTGACGCGCGATCTGCAGTCCATCCAGGAGGTGCTCAGCGATGTCGTCGACCGCATCGATATGCTGTCCCGCAGGGACGACGAAACCTACGGAGTCCCCACCGGTTTTATCGATCTGGATAAACTGCTCGGAGGCTTACAGCCATCCGATTTCTTAATCATCGCCGGGAGACCAGGAACAGGCAAGACTGCGTTTATGTTATCGGCAGCAAAGAACGCCGCTCAAACATACAAAAAACACGTCGCCATATTCTCCCTGGAAATGTCGAACGAACAATTGATTCAGCGCCTGATCGCCCAGGAAACCGGCATCGATTCACAACGTTTACGGATGGGCAAGCTCCAGGAAGAAGAATGGCCTTTGTTCACCCACGCCGTCGAAGTACTTGGTGATACCCGCATTTTCCTGGACGACACACCGGGGCTGACTCCGCTGCAGTTGCGAACAAAGTGCCGGCGGTTGCACATGGAGTGGCAGTTGGATCTGATTTTGGTGGATTATTTACAATTGATGACCAGCGGAACTCGCGCAGAGAACCGTGTACAGGAGGTCTCCAATATATCTCGTAATATGAAGATCCTGGCGCGTGAATTGAACGTTCCCGTCCTGGCCGCCGCTCAGCTTTCACGGGCCATTGAACAGCGCTCCGATAAAGAACCGCAGCTCTCAGATTTGCGTGAATCCGGAAGCCTGGAGCAGGACGCTGATGTGGTCATGTTCATCAACAGACCCGAGCTCTACGATAAGGACACCCTCAAGAAGAACCTGGCCCAGATAAAGATCGCCAAGCATCGCAACGGTCCCACGGGTACCATCGAATTGGTCTTTATGGAGCACATCGCCAAGTTCGAAAACGCCGCCACACGTCATATCGATTTGAGCCAGATCGGTTAAATGTATGACTTTACTGAAAAAAAGTGCCAACCAAAGCGGGTGTTTTCTCCGGTTGCAAGTAGTTTTTTCAGTGGATTCAAGTATCGGATAGATGAAAGGTAAACAACCTTAGTGGATTAGCTAAGATGTTCAAATTTTCAGGTTTTCCAGAAGGCAAGACCCGCCTCGCACCCATACCCGCCCAGTTCTTCAGTGACATCCTCCCATCCATCACTCACCTGGGGGAAATGAAGCTGCTTCTGCAGGTTTTCTGGCTGATGGATCAAATGGAAGGATCGTTCCGCTACGTGCTTCGTGAGGATTTTATAAACCATGAACGGTTCCTTTCTGGGATGGGAGATTCACACGAAGAAGCGCAAGCTACCCTGGATAAAGCTCTGCATCTCCTGGTCACACACGCCATTCTCCTGGAAGTTGCACTGGATATCGAGGGCGAGACCGTTTCATTTTACTTTCTAAATACTCCAAAAGGACGCGCTGCCATTGAATCCATCGAACGTGATGAGTGGCTGCCTACCGGGGACCCCGCTGCGCCGCTTGAATTGGCTCTCGATAGACCCAACATCTATCGCCTGTACGAAGAGAACATTGGCCCACTTACTCCTATGATCTCGGAATCCCTGGCTGAAGCTGAAGATACCTACCCGGCCAAATGGATCGAGGATGCATTCCGCATCGCGGTAGAAAAGAACAGCCGCAACTGGCGTTATATTGCAGCCATCTTAGATCGCTGGCAGCAGAAAGGACGTTATGAGCGACAAGATAGACGAGACTCTGAAGAAGCTCGCCGCAGATATGCAGACTGGGAAGACTGATAAAGACCCGCACCGCGCATCGCAATCAGTTGATAATTCCTATGATTATCCCGGCGATCCGGATTGTCCTGTGTGTGGTGGTCTGGGATTCCTGCGCGCCGATTTACCGGTGGGACATCCCGAGTTTGGCAAAGCCCAACTGTGCACTTGTCGAAAAAATGAAATCAACCAGCAGGTTCACGAGCGCCTGTTCGAACTGAGCAACCTGGATGCCTTGCAGCATCTCAACTTCGAAAACTTCGAACCACGCGGTTTCGGACTCTGGCCAGCCCAGGCTGATTCGCTGGAACAAGCCTTCAACCACGCACAGCAATTTTCCACCACGCTGGACGGCTGGCTCTTGATCCAGGGCGAATATGGGTGCGGGAAAACGCACCTTGCGGCTGCCATCGCCAATTTTGCCGTTAGCATGGGAGTGCCCACCCTCTTTATAACTGTGCCTGACCTGCTCGATTCCCTGAGGATGGCATATGGCTCCCAAGAGACCACCTATGAAGATCGCTTTGAGCAGATCCGGAACGCGAAATTATTGATTATGGATGATTTCGGTACACAGAATGCCACTCAATGGGCGCAGGAGAAACTCTTCCAGATCATAAACTACCGCTACACCAATCGGATGGCGACTGTCACCACAACGAATATCCCTCTGCAGGAGATTGATCCCCGAATACGTTCGCGTTTGATAGATCCGGAGCTTGTTACCAGGGTCAAGATCACGGCTCCAGATTATCGGAACCCGGCGGGGGATATTGGATATCAAAAAATTTCTCTCCTGCAAGAGTCTGCGGAGATGAGATTTGACACTTTTGACCTGAGAGAAAATGAGGGATTAACCGTCAAAGAGAAGAAGAGCCTGGTGAATGCACGCAATCGCGCTCAGAAATTTGCTGACAATCCCACTGGATGGCTGATCATCAGCGGTCCAAGAAACAGTGGTAAGACCCACCTTGCCCTGGCGATCGCGAATAAAATATCTCAAACCAGTTCACCTCCTCAGGCCATCTCGGTACCCGAAATGCTCAATTACCTGCGAGCCACGTTTAGTCCCAACAGCACAACCAGCCTGGATCGGCGGTTCGATGAGATCCGTTCCGAGCGCATATTGATTTTAGATAATCTCGGCACTCAATACATGACCCCCTGGGTGAACGAACAATTATTCCTCTTGTTTGACTATCGTTACAGGAAGAAATTACCCACGGTCATCACGACATCCGAATACATTGATGAGATGGACATCCGCATTGTTAGCAAGATGGAAGATAAGAGGCTTTGCACGAAAGCTGCGATTACCGCACCAAGCTACTTTGACAAACCATCCGAACCTGGTAAATCTAGCACCCGTCGTAAACGATCAAGCAGATAGCCAGTAAATAAAATTACAAGGAGCACAATTTTCATGTCAACTAAACCCATTAAGTGCCTGTACTGCAATCGTGACAGCCAGCAGGTGCCCTTGATAAACCTGAATTACAGAGATGGTGAATATTGGATCTGTCCCCAACACCTGCCGATTCTGCTTCACAGTCCAGCCAAGCTGGCGGACGTTCTACCCGGAGCGGAAAACATGACTCCCTCTGCGCACGACGATCATTGAGGAAGCAGTGCTTATCCCTCCACCGTTCGGTTGTTCGCCATAAAGCAAATACACCGCAAAAACGCTAATACCGCCCATAGCTTTTTTCCTTGAGCCTGAAAAAATGGAAACCCGGATGGCAGGCAGAAATATATTCCCCGAACTTCCCATCCCCCGTCACTACGATCCCCAGAAAGCTGCCCACGTGTGGCGCGTTCCTTACCAGGAACACTCTTTATGCGCCCGCCAATGGGCAGCCGAACACGCTGTTCCACCTGCCATCGACGACCAATTCAAGATTGCACTGCTCGGGATTGACATCCAGAACACGTTCTGCATCCCGGGCTACGATCTCTTCGCTGCTGGTCAATTTGACGTCGTTGACTACACGCAAGACGCCAACGCTGCATTCCAATACTTTACTCAAGCAGGCATGCATTGTGTGCGTTCTTCCCAACCCATCGAAAGCTGGCCTGGTGTGTTTGGCTTACATTGACATTACACTTCTTTTGTGGTTTACTAATTCCATTATCGGGTGTCTATAACACCCATCCAGCAGCCATCCTTTATGGAGAGGAGGTGTTGCCACTATGCATGACAGTAGTCACAAACACAGCGCTGCGGTAACCCTCCTCTTGGTTCATTAGGGTTCCGCAGCGCGGCAGGGAGTCGTCCGGAAGGACGGCTCCTTGTTTTTTATGCGGTTTATTTGATCAGTTCCTGTGGCAAGAAATCCACCCTGTTTTGATATACCACCACCACTCTACCATCCACAAAGTCAAAGCGGCTGATGGCAGTGTTGTGCATTAAAAACCAGAACCCATCTTTGCTGGACAAACCCAGGATTGCCATCAGTAAGTAATTGTAGAATCCACCATGGCTGACGAATGCGACCCTGTCTTCGCTGCCGCCGTGACGGGTGATTAATTCTTCCAGTACACGTTGCGCCCTGGCAGGGCGCTCCTCATACTCTTCGAAGGACTTGTTCCACCAGCCTTCTTCCCCTAAAGCTGGCGGGTAAACTAGGTTTGGGTGATGCTGCTCGAAATACTTCCGGTTTGGGCCTGGCTGCCCTACCAATTCCCCAGTTTCCCCATTTTCCTGGAACAAACCTCCCGATTCGTGCAAATCCATCCAAGCAACCAGCGGCAGTCCCAATACTTCCGCTATGGTCGTTCCAGTGCATACTGCCCTTTCCATCAAGCTCGTGTATACGTGTGTCAGATGAAACCCCGAACGGTTTTGGAAATCTTCACCGCTGGTGCTGGAATCAGGGGACTCCTGCTTCAAAAACTGCGCCAGTACCTCCGCTTGCCGTCTACCGATATCTGTTAACTCGGGGTCCATACGGCGACCGATGTTAGAGCCTGTTTGCTCCCAGTGAGCATTATTGACCGATTGAGCGTGTCTTATGTAGTACAGCTGCATGTAGTCCTAACCTTCTTCAATGTGCCCAGGAAAATCCCCAGTTCCATCTGGCTGATATGCCGTACCAACAGCACAGTTACACGGCATCTGGAGATCTAGTGTTCCGTCAAACATCATTGTTATGATTAATCAGGCTGTTCACGGGACACTTAAGCTTCGTCAAGCATCTTTGTCAGGCAGATTGGCACCGGATTATCAATTAATACATTCATGCTTGACAAAGCGCCAGAAGAATTATTGATACGACAAAAAAATACACTGGTCCCAAAGAGAACCCTTAGAACTCTTTGGAACCAGTATTTGTGACTAATCTAGTAATCACGTATGCCTGGTGGGCAGCCACAGACACACGTATGTTGAGCTTACGATGTTTCCCTAAGATTTACTCAAACGGATCGTAATAATTGCACTGGATTTTGTCGGTGAAAGCGTTCTTCAGACACACAAGCAGTACACTATCGCGATACTCTTTCGGTAAACGGATGTAAGCATTGCTGCTGCCGTTCTCATCCGTTCGGAATCGACCAATCACTTCTATTTCAATGAACGCAATTCGCTGTGCAATCTTACCGACTTTCACAATGTGCGATTGGCTCTTTGGGTAATCGACGGTTTTGATGTTCAGGTAAACTCCATCCCCACTGACCGTGAAATGAGGACCCGTTGCCGCACTAGATGAGCTGTCGCTGCTGTCCGGGTCGTCCGGTGTCGTTGTCGCACCTTCTGGGATACAAAGAACCTGCCCAACGTAGATGGTATATGGATCTTTGAGGTTATTGGCCTCAGCTAATTCCTGCCAAGTAATCCCGTAACTTACAGCAATTGAGCTGACCGTCTCTCCAGATTTGACCGTGTGTTTGGTGGCGCAGGAAGTTTGTGCGGAATCGGCCGCCAGAACCGGTTGGGGAACCATCGTGATCAACAGGGCGAATATGAGCGTGGCAAATAGTGCCCCAGTCACCACCTTACGAGTGGATTCATTCATTTTTCTGATTGTCATTTTTATCTCCTTTGCCTCTGATCAGGCCAGAAGCACCCCAAGTATAGCATTTTTTTTACCATCTGTAGAGATACTTATCTATCTCTTAATTGAATAGTTTACGATGTTTTAAGTGTAAACGAGAGATTGTTGCTGAAGTAGATTCTTTCCAGGCCGGTTTTCCTCAGTATGACGATTTTCCCATTTTAGCCATCAAACGGGATGGAGAAGGTTCCTGCAGGTGCTGCAGCTACTGCCGGCCTTCATTTTCGGTACGACTGAACTGGGTTTTGTAAAGATGAGAATATGCTCCATCCTGGACCAGGAGTTCATCGTGTGTTCCCCGTTCCACAATTTTTCCCCTGTCCATTACCAGGATTTGATCGGCGGCCAATATTGTGCTCAATCTATGGGCGATGACGATGCTCGTGCGCCCAGACATGACGCGCTTCAGGGCTTCCTGGATCAGTGCTTCTGACTCGCTATCCAGGTGACTGGTTGCTTCATCCAAGACCAAAATGCGTGGATTCTTGAGGATCACTCTTGCCAGGGCGATGCGCTGTTTTTCTCCGCCGCTCAGCCGGTACCCCCTCTCCCCGACAACACTGTCGTATCGCTCTGGCAATCCCATGATGAAATCATGAATATTTGCCGCGCGTGCAGCGTTTTCCAGATCCTCCTGGTTGGCGTGCGGATTGGCGTATAGCATGTTGGTGCGGATTGTGTCGTGGAATAAATAAGTTTCCTGGGTAACCATCCCAATCTGTTCGCTGAGCGAGTCCAGTTTTACATCCAGCAGGTCATGTCCGTCAATACGAATACGACCATCAGTCGGGTCGTATAAGCGGGGGATTAAGTATGTAAGCGTCGTTTTACCTGCACCACTGGGACCGACAAGCGCCACCAGCTGTCCAGGTTCCACATGAAAACTAATATCGCTCAGAGCCACCTCCCGCGCCTGGCTCATCGGAGATCCTTCAGTGCTGTCCCAACCTTCATGTTCTGGAACCGCCTGGACAGCCCGCTCGAAATTGTCGCCACCATGCGGATCCCTTTTTGCCCCTGCCTCCTTGCTGCGACCAGGTTTGTCACCATCACCAGAGAGAACGGCGGTCACGCGGTCCATCTGCCCAAATCGCTGTACTTCGCTCAGTGTACTGCCTTCCTGAACCCGGTAAGTAAACGTCACTTCCTCGAACACCAGTTCACCTCTCACATTCTGCAGGGAGATCGCATCTTCCCGTTCCGCAATATCCAGCGGCAGGTCAATCACCTCGAACACTCGCTCAAAACTGACAACCGAGGTGGAAAACTCAACCGGCGCGTTAGACAGTCCCTGCAGCGCCTGGTACAGGCTCGTGAGATACGCCGCGAAAGCCACGATCGTCCCGATGGTGATCACCTCCTGGATGGCCATATAACCACCCAGCCCGTATACCAGCGCTGTACCGACTGCGCTGACCAGACCAATGGTGACGAAAAAGGTGCTCCCGATCACTGCTCGTTCAACGCCTATGTCACGCACACGCGATGCACGCTCTTGAAAGCGGTCTACTTCGGTATTCCCCCTGCCAAACAATTTCACCAGCAGAGCACCGCCGATATTGAGCGTTTCATTCATCATGGCGTTCATCTGTGCGTTAAGGTTCATCCCCTCCCTTGCGATATCCCGCAGCCTGCGTCCCATGCGCCTGGCTACCAGGATAAACAGGGGTAGGATTGCAATGCTGACGAGGGTCAATCGCCACTCGAGCTGGAACATCACCAGCAGCACGGCAATGGCCTGAATAAAATTCGTTACGATGTTGACAAACGTGTTGCTGATCGCATTCTGCGCCCCAACCACATCGTTGTTCAAACGGCTCATCAATTCCCCAACGCGGGTGTTGGTGAAGAACCGCAGCGACATACGCTGCAGGTGGGAATACACCGCCACTCGCAGATCATAGATGACTCCCTCACCAATTCGGGCGTTCAACCAGCGCTGCACGACCACGATCACCCCTCTAATCACGGGTATGATCAATAATAAGAGCGCCGATATCACCAATCGCTGCAAATCTCCAGAAGGTATCGTATTATCGATCAAATCCCGCAGTACCAGGGGGGTAATCAGGGCCAGTCCCGTGCTGAGCAAAATCATGACCAGCATAAACAGGATGAGGCCGATATAAGGCTGCGAATAACGCATCACGCGCATGATCAGCCCGCGGGTTACGACAGGTTTCTCATCCGTGGAGCGGAGTACGCTCCACCAACCACTCGAGTGCATTCCCATTTAGACCACTCCAACATATCCAGCTAAATATTGTATTTTATGTTCACCAAATATCACTCGGATCACCATGGTTCAGCATAAAAGAAGGTGCAGTAAAGATTTTTATGGGTATTTCAAACCATTGGCGCCCACTCTCAACCACTCACCAATATCTTCGCCAGCGCAACCGCGCGACTTGCGTCCGCTGCATAACCATCCGCCCCGATTTGATCCGCGTAATCCTGGGTGACAGGAGCACCGCCTATCATGATCTTCACCCGATCCCGCTTGCCAGCTTCAGTCACTAAATCAATGGTAGTTTCCATGCTGGGCATCGTCGTGGTCAACAATGCTGACATACCGATAATATCCGGATTATGCTCGTCCATAGCCGCCAGGAATTTCTCCGGTGGTACATCCGTGCCCATGTCTACGATTTTGAACCCCCCTCCTTCCAGCATCATGCACACCAGGTTTTTACCGATGTCATGCAGATCTCCCTTAACCGTACCTACGATAACCGTCCCAGCCGGTTGTACATCCTCTTCCACCAGGTGCGGCTGTAAGACCGCCAATCCGGCTTGCATCGCCCGGGCAGAGATCAGCATTTCAGGTACGAAATACTCTCCCTCCTCGAAAAGTCGTCCAACCTCCTCCATCGCTGGAACCATGCCGTCGTTTAATATCTTTGAGGCATCCTTGCCGGCATCCAGTGAATTTTGTACTTCATCAGGTGCCGCTTTATTATCACCAGCAAGGATCGCATCGTAAATATTTTTTAATTGATCGTCCATCATTTCACTCCTCATATCTGGATTGGAACAGTGCCAAATTCCTGCAGGGTCTTCCACATAGCCATAATATTTTCGGGAGGCACGTTCCCTTGAATGTTGTGAACCGTCGCGAACACGAAACCTCCGCCAGGTGCCAGGTCATGGATACACCGCTTTGTGTCTCCTCGCACATCATCTGGTGTTCCGTCGCCTAAAACACGCTGCGTATCTACACCGTCTCCCCAGAAAACGACTTCATCTCCAAATTCCGCTTCCAATTCCGACGAGTCCATCACCGTCGCGCTGACCAGAACCGGGTTTATTATATCAACAGAAATCGCGATCAGGTGCGGAATTAATGGGCGGATCGCGCCACACGAGTGGAAGAACAGCTTTGCTCCAGTCCGGGCGTGGGTAAAATCGAACCCCTCCAGTATATTTTTTGAGTCTGCAAGCAAATGTGGATACAATATCCACCCGTAAGCCTTAAGTGACCCGCTTCCCTCCAATAAGCCATAAACAACGCTGGGGTGGCTTGCGATTGTGTAGATTTTCTTGTGTAATATCAGTACACAATCTTGGCTTGCGATAGGATTATATTTCTGATATAGTCTGCGCAGGTTGTTTCCTATGAATCAGCGAATCGTAATTCTCCTATTTTCCTTGTCTTTTATTGGCGTTCTCGTCCAGCCAATCGCTGATCGTTGGCTGCCTGTCGCAGTTTCCGAATCACCGTATGTCGTAATACCATCGCATAATGATGAGGTGCGGGACTGCCAACCATTGATTGAAAAGTTGAAACGCGCCCCAGACTGGGAGACTCGGCTGTACGACCCCGTAATATCCACTCCTGAGCAGTTAGAAGACCGCATCCGTACCTACGAGGAAATATACTCCTGTCTGAGCCAATCCGTCCTGCCGCTGAGCGCCGAGCAGCAGTCTATCTTGAGGTTGACTGGTTTTTTCCTCATCTTTACCGATGGTCTATACGCAGCGGAAGGCGGTTCAACCCTCGATATCGTAGACCTATCTGTTGTAGATGATCCGGCAATCCAACGTATCCGCGATCAAGCAGGCGTACCTGCACCCCCGGGTTACGTATTCGTACGCTCGTACGCCTCCCGGGAGGCAATGCCCCTCCCCATCCGGCAAATATTTGAAGAACTGAACGTCGCCGGTGTAACGATGTTCACCCGCTATATTGCAGTTCTGGACGAAAATAAATCCACTTGGGCAGAAAGAGCGCTGCAGGTGCAGTCTCTACCCAGGACAATTTCTCACGAACTGGTACACACATACGTCAATTCGAACCTGGGTATCGACGAGATCAACCGCTTACCCACCTGGTATCACGAAGGCCTGGCGATCTATTTCAGCCACAGCGGCGAGAACCAGGCTATCATCACGCCTAATTTCACCCTTTACACCACGCCGCCTCCTGATTACATACAGTATGACTTGAACTTCAAGTTCCTGGAGGCAAATCTCGGTCGAGAATTACTTTTAGAGAAGGTGCGCCAATCCATTGCGAATGGCGAGTCTCGCATATTGTTAGAAGGCCTGGACATCATGAATGAATCTGAGCTTCCCAGCCGCTCCTTAGCCTGGAAGGCTGAGCAGGAGCAGATTCGCACAATTGGGGGCACGGCCGTTCTGCTTATTATGGCATATCTTTTAATCAGCGGCCGCCTCAACCAGATCCCCAGTCCCGCTGCCAGTTGCGAAGCTTGTGGCTCAATTTACTGGTTGTGGAACAAATCTAAGCTTCACCAGCACAGCCCTCCGGCAAGAATCTGGATTGAAGGAGATCTTGGTGCGGAATTTCCCTACTCGAAACACGTTCATCAAGTCTGCCAGCGGTGCAGTACGGAAAGCCAGGAACTGCGGAAGGCGTATGAGGAACGTATGCTTCGGGAATTAGCATCTGCCCGGGAACAGGCAAACAGGGTTTACCGCACTTGGCTGCAATTTGCACCTCTGCATGCGGACCAATCAGATCAAAATATAAGCCTGCTGCCCATTGAGGAAGCCATCATTACCTTCACGGAAGCAGCTCTGGCGACAAAATACTCTCCACCCTGGCAAAAGGACTCAGCAGCCTTCGAATTCGCAGATAGCAGCCGCGCAGACGAGCCGGATTTTATCACCTCCGCTCCTGCAGGTTATAAGGACGTAGTGCAGGCTATTTCACCTTCAGCGGACACCCGGCTAAATCTGCTGGGCTCGGTTGCCAAAAACCTCGCTGGAAATGTAATAATCATCTGGCGGGAAGCCACTCAACGTAATAAATTTTGATGGCAAAATGTGGAACAAACCATGCAACTATATTTTGTATAAAAATGCTCATTTCTGTTAAGTACATACTATTCCGAGATTGTGTACTGAAATGTATGTAATCTTTTGTGTGTGTCTGCGACGCACACAAAAGATTACATAAGAAAACCTACACAATCCAATCCGGTCAGGACGTAGTAAAATCCTGAAATAGCAACCTAGGCGAAGGTTTTATAGAAGATGATAAAGTACAGGATTAAGTTAGCCATCCCATTATTCTTGATTTTAATTTCACTGCTTTTAAATGCCAGTATCTCTCGAGCTCAGGCAGTTCCCAGCTTCGTTGGTCAGATCGCTTATGTAGGCTCTGACTATAACATCTGGATCATCCAGGGCGATAACGGAGAGCACATCCGGGTAACGAGTGATTCCAGCCACCAGATCCAATATTTATCACCCAGATATTCCCCGGACGGGACCATGTTGGCATACTGTCAAAGACTGGTAGGCGAACAAACTACGTACAACCTTTTTATCACCCGCATCAGTGAGTGGCAGCCGATATTAATCACAGATGACATTCACTGCAAAGGTTTGCCGAACACGAGCTACGATTGGTCTCCGGATAGCAAAAAGATCATCTACAACCGGCCGTCGAACCTTTCCACGGATACACGAATTTGGGAAAATTACCACGGTATCTGGCTGGTCGATATTACGACCGGAGAAACTTCCGAGGTAATACCACCACCCGATGAGAATCCTCTGACAAATCCCCATTGGTCACCGGAGGGTGCCTGGATTAAATTTTACGAAATTTCGTATTTTGCCGGAATGGGGTCACTGATGATGGGGGAAAATCAGAGCGGCACGATATACAGCTGGTTGGGCGCAAGCAGCCTGTGGCCAGGTGCATCCGATTGGTCTCCAGACGGGACGCAGATCGTGTTTGACGAAATCCCCTACTCAGGATTTCCAGGTGCGGGCATTTATCTATCATCTCCGAATGGCGAAAATATTCGAAAAATCTACGCCAGCGATGGCGGCAGCGCGTGGAAGCCGCTCTGGTCACCAGATGGGAACACAATCGCTTTCTTGGTGAAACCGAATTCGGGCGGACCAAGATCCCTGGTGCTCGTTGCGCCCGATGGCAGCAATCCCCGCACTGTTTTCTCCAGTGAAGGCACCATCATACCCAGTGTTTGGTCACCGGATGGCAGTCAAATTCTCTTCGGGTCTCGCAGTGGAAATTCAATAGAACTGCTGATCCATGATCTGAACGATGGGAGCATTGTATCGATTGGTCTGGCAGGTGCATGGGGCGCAGATTGGAGCCAGGCGATCATCGATGATGGACAAGAACAGGAAACAGTAGTAATTCCCGATTTTCCTTACAGCGAGAGCTTGCTGCTTTATGTTGCACCGGATCATCGACTTGTGCTGTACGATCCCAACGATGGGAGCGAGATTGATCTCACCGATCCTCTGACCGTCTCCAGTTTCTGGCCCTCTCCCAGTGGGCGGCATTTGGTGTACGGACGCCACCTGGTCTCACTAGAATTCGAGGAAAACGAAGAATTCCTGGTCAAAGAGAGCCTCCTGCCAGCCACACCGGTTGGTGAGCGCATCAACTGGTCATCGAACGAAGAGAGGATTAGTTTCATAGATTGGCGGGGGAGAGCATGGATCGCTGATCTGAATGGGGAAGCTCAGCTAATAACTGGAGCGACCAGCATCCCAAACTGGTCAGCTGACGGAGCGTTGATCAGTTTTTGTACAGAAGAGGGTAATTTGCGGGTGATTGGGGGTGCGGTGCAAACAACCGATATCGCCAGCCATGTCGACTGCGATGTGCAGTGGTCCCCAAGCAGGAACATTCTGGCGTTCACTCAGATTCCTACAAGTGAGAACGGGGAACCAGGTGCCTACCTCTATAATTCGAATGACGAGCAAACGACGCTGGTGTTGGGCGGTGGCGAAGTGCTTACCTGGTCTCCTGACGGGAAATTACTGGCCTTAAAATCCACATCACAGCCGGAGGATCCCAGCTCCGGATACGAGATCTTCGTCACCAACCTCGACGGGGACAAACTGCTCAAAGTTGGAGATTTTCAAGAAAATGGAATGGGGCTCAGCAAGTGGATCCCGACAGATAACGGATATTTATACGGCAAGTACGCCATTGCCCCCGATCTCAGCGCTTCATACCCCATCGCCGATGCCCTGCTCGGCTATTCGCAAAATGGAAGCCGGCTTCTCGTCAGCAACACCGAATTGCACCTGCAGGTGCTGGCTTGTCGTGAATCGGCAACCGGGGAGCAGGAGCGCTTGCTAACCGTAGATCTGACTGAAATGCCAGAAGAGGGACTGCCCGGAATTTGGGGTTGGTTATCACCAGACGGGAACCGGGTCGTGAACAGATCCTATATCGAGGGCAATTTTGCCAACCTGTTGTTAGATTGCAGCGGAGAACGGCGTTCCAACCTCCCATTTCCAGATTTTCCCAACATCGCCGCATACTCCGACGATGGCAACTGGTTTGTGGTCACAACAAGCCAGAATGGAAATCAGCAGCATATCTTATTATCCAATCTGGCTCAGGGAGGTACCGAGAGGGTCAGTACTGTCAGCGGCTCAAACTTCACCTGGCTCCACTCCTTGCATAAGGCAGGCATACACACGATCTCAGGTCAGGTCAAGACAAAAACAGGTCAACCATTAGCCAACGTTTCTGTATTTGTTGAAGGCATATTAATCACCTCGACCAATGAATCAGGTTTTTTCACCATCACACGCCTGGTCCCCGGTGAATACAAAATCACATTACAGAAGCCCGATTACGACTTCTCCCCTTCTTCCTACAAAGTAACCGTACCGCCGGATATCACTGATGTAGACATTCAGGCCAGGGAAAGCAACAGCCGCTCAAAAAAGGCTACACCCACACCTGACGACCCGTACGCTGCTCCGGAAACCTCAACGGGGAGCCCTCCAGTTGATAACCAATTCGAAGCAATCGTTTCAACGATCATGCCATACATCCAGCTTTTTCTTTCGCTGCTCGGAGATTTGTTCAAAGGTATTGTGGTATTCGCATCAGCAGCAATATTGCCACTCTTTGACTCTGGAACAAACCGCCTGGTCTTTGGCCTCGTTGCACTCGCCCTGGTTATCCTGGCATTATCCATAGTAATATTCCGGCGCTACCGTCGCGGCGCAATTCAAGGCGTGACAGAACCAGCTTCACCCGAATCACCTCCACCAGCTGCCGAAACGGACCTTCCACTAAAGACCTCCACAGTTGAAGCAGCTGACCTGCGCACCGAAGAACCACCGGGGGTAGAAGAACCACAGGGCATGGACGCTCCCAGCCTCTCCGCAGAACAAATAGAGCAGCAGATGCGTCATGGAATGACTCTGGTACGGGATGGAAACTACGAAGAGGGTCATCGAACTTTCCGCCAGATCGTGCAGCAAAATCCGGACCAGGCTGGAGCGTGGTTGTGGTTGGGCTATCTGGCTGCCCGTAAAGAAGATTGGCGTGCGGCTGAGCGGTGCTTCAGACTGGCCAAGAAATACCATCATCCCAAGGCTGACCGGGCGCTGGAGTGGCTGCAAGAACAGAATAGATAGCAGTGTTATAATTTCGAGCCAATGGCACCAATTTTATGCAGCATGGCAGGCTCAGCCAGGGTCAAAGAGCAGCCTCGTATAACGTATGATTTTGGAACGATATCTATTATGAGTGATCGCCCCCTCGAATTAAATGGTATCAACATCGAATCTCTGGCCAGGGAACTGCTCACAGCGGGAAATAGCGTTCGCTTCCGAGCTAAGGGCAGCTCTATGCGACCGTTTATCCGCGAAGGTGACCTGGTGGAGGTCATGCCGGTAGGGATTGCCGACTT
>Ga0209013_10001125_pt1 | contig 24711 bp, 21 predicted proteins | sample Cruoilmetagenom2_FD_187291 | JGI IMG/M metagenome (GOLD analysis project Ga0209013, IMG submission 187291) | Oil polluted marine microbial communities from Coal Oil Point, Santa Barbara, California, USA - Sample 2 (SPAdes) (version 2) | ecosystem: Environmental > Aquatic > Marine > Oil seeps ... | reverse complement strand
AATCCAGAAGTTTTTTCTATAGAATTGTTGCCACTTATTGCAAATCATTTTAAAAATCCTAAAGCAACGAGTGATACAGATACTAAGCTGTCTTTAGCTTTAAAACAATTTGATCAACCAACCGATAAATCTTATATTTTTGAACTACCTTTTGGAAGTGATTTTAAATTATATAATGGTAAAGTGTTTAAAAAAGGAAACAAAAGAGTAAAGCGTTTTGAATGTATTGAAGTTAAAACAGGAAAGTTGTATCTTTTCAATCCAAATGCTGAGGTCGAAATTTTAGAATAAAAAGAAGGATGAATAAAAATTATTACGCAATATTAATGGCTGGTGGAGTTGGTTCAAGATTTTGGCCAGTAAGTACTCAAGATTTTCCGAAGCAATTTCACGATATGCTTGGAACTGGCGAAACATTAATTCAAAAAACATTTAATCGTTTAAGTAAAATAATTCCAAGAGAAAATATTTTCATTTTAACCAATGAAAGATATAACGATTTGGTTTTTGAGCAGCTGCCAGAAGTTACAAATAGACAAGTTGTGTTAGAACCTGCTATGCGAAATACCGCACCTTGTATTTTGTATGCGTCTCTAAAAATCCAGAAAGAAAACCCAGATGCCGTTATGATTGTTGCACCAAGTGATCATTGGATTGAAGATGAAAGCATGTTTGTTAAAAATGTGCAACAAGCTTTTAATTTTTGTCAAGAAAATGATGCGTTGATGACTTTAGGAATTCAACCAACATTTCCAAATACTGGCTATGGTTATATAGAATTTGATAAATCTTCAAAAGATGTTATAAAGAAAGTAAATCAATTTAGAGAAAAACCAAATTATAATACTGCAAAATCATTTATTACACAAGGAAATTTTCTTTGGAATGCAGGAATTTTTATGTGGAGTGTAAAAAGTGTTGTGAATGCATTTATAAGTTGTCAGCCAAAATTATTTGATTTATTTGAAAAAGGAATTGATGTTTATAATACCGATTTTGAAGATGATTTTATAAGAGATAATTATGCTAGATCAGAAAATATTTCGGTGGATTATGCCATTATGGAAAAATCCAATAATGTATTTGTTTTATTGGCCGAATTTGATTGGAATGACCTAGGAACTTGGGGAAGTTTATATGATAAACTTGATAAAGATGATAACAATAATGCAGTCGTAAATGCAAGAACTTTAACTGAAGATGCTTCAGGAAATATGATTAGAACAAAAAGTGATAAGATTGTTGTAGTAGATGGACTCAAAGATTATATTATAGTAGATAAAGATGAAGTTTTGCTTATTTTTCCTAAAGAAAAAGAGCAAGATATTAAAGAGTTGCGTCAAAAAGCTAAAGACAATTTTGGAGAAGAATACGTTTAAACATGGAAGAAAGTAAATTTAATTTTTCAGAAGAAGAAAGTAGAGAGCAAGAAATAGAACAATCTAAAAAAGCTGTAAAAGAAGATGCTAAAGGGCTATTTGTAAGTTTGAAGCAATTTATATTTGAGCTTTTAGATTTTCGCTTAGACACTGATAGGGATGCTACAATTGAAGCTATTAAATTAGACATTCCCTTTAAGGGCGCAACAGCTTGGATATTAATTTGCTCGATATTTGTTGCTTCAATTGGGCTTAATGCAAATTCTACCGCAGTGGTGATTGGAGCCATGCTAATTTCTCCTTTAATGGGTCCAATATTAGGTGTGGGATTGTCTATTGCAATTAATGATATTGATACACTAAGAAAATCATTAATAAACTTAGCAACTATGATTGTTTTAAGTTTGTTAACTGCGTTTTTATTTTTTTGGCTATTTCCATTAAGTGAAGATACATCGGAGCTTTTAGGTAGAACTCAACCAGATATTCGAGATGTTTTAATTGCTTTTTTTGGTGGATTAGCATTAATTATTGCAAGAACAAAGAAAGGGACTATAGCAACAGTGATTTTTGGTGTTGCTATTGCTACAGCATTAATGCCACCTTTATGTACAGCTGGTTATGGTTTGGCAAAAGGTAATTTGGAGTATTTCTCAGGGGCTATGTATTTGTTTACTATTAACACTATTTTTATTGCTTTAGCAACATTTATTGTCTTAAAATTATTGCGTTTCCCGATGCTTAGATATGTGAATTCTAAAAAACGAAGTCGTATCGCTAAAATAGCTACATTACTAGCTGTAGTAGTTATGGTGCCTGCAGTTTGGACGTTTGTTAATGTGTTAAAAGAAAGTAATTTTAATAGAGATGCTAGGAGTTTTGTTGAAAATGAATTAAATACTTTAGATCATGCTGATTATATTAAAAATAATGCGATTTACAACTATTCAAGTAAGGGAGATTCGTTTATCGAATTAAATACATTTGGGTTAGATGAAGTGCCCGAATCTACTATAACATTGTTAAAGGACAGAATGAAATCTGGTGAGTATAAATCCATAAATGAAAGTAAACTTGTTTTTAATCAGAATAAATCTAAAAACATTGATAATTTTAAATACATGGAAGAACTGCGTTCTAGAGACTCATTAGATTTATTATCTCAAACTCAAAAAATCCAATTTTTAGAAAATAAAGTATTGAAATTGACTAAATTAGAGCGTAATTATATTGCTTTTGAAGAGTTAACTAATGAGGTTAAAATTAATTATGAAAACATAGAGCAGTTTTCATACTCAAATGAAATTACATCTAATTTCACCAAACTTGACACCATTTCTGTATTTACAGTAAAATGGAATGACTCGTTAGCCACAGAAGATGTTATTATTAAAGATAAAGATAAATTAGAACGATGGCTAAAAGTGAAATTAAATTTAGATACACTTGTAGTCAAGAGAGTGAATTAATTACAATTAAAATGGAACACCATGTTTTTTAAGTTTAATCAATTGAAACACACTTATTTAATTTTTATTATTTTTTTAGTTTCCTGTTCACAAACTAAAGATAAGTCTTCTCAATCCGAGGTTGAGTTTTGTTCAAGTATTCACAGAAACGATACAGTAAGTCTTTCTAGAGAACTTGAAGACATTTCAGAATTCATGAAAACTAAAACGGGAGTTTACGTGTTAGAGGATGGTGGTAATGCAATAGTTGCTAGAGCTTGGTTAAGTGAATATGCAGAAAAATCAATTGATATTCAGTATTTTATTTTTTCTACCGATAATATAGGGCTTATAGCTTGTGACTATTTGGTAAGAGCGGCAGATAGAGGAGTAAAAGTTAGAATTCTAGTGGATGACATTATGGTAGATGCAGATATACAAGATGTATTGATTATGGATTCACATGAAAATATTACCATAAAAATTTATAATCCAGGTGTTAATCTAGGTAAGAGTTTATTTAGTAAAGTCAAGAAATTTGCTACAGATTTTAGATCAGCAAATCAACGTATGCATAATAAAGCATTTATTGTAGATGGGAAGTTAGTTATTACTGGTGGTCGTAATATTGCCGATGAGTATTTTGATTATGATCATGAGTATAATTTTAGAGATAGAGATGTCTTATTATTGGGAAAAGTCACAGAAAGTGTAAATGTCTCATTTAATGAATTCTGGAATAGTTCATTAAGTGTACTTGCAAATGATTTAATTGATTCTTCTGATAAAAATGTAAACGACAATAATAAATTTGATAATCTACATGAATATGCTTGTAATCCAGAAAATTTTTGGCCTCAAGTACGAACCAAAATAGAAAATTTACCTGCTGCTTTTTCGCAAATAAAAGAATCAGGAGATTTAATTTGGTTAGATGATGTGTCTTTTGTCTCGGATTCTCCAGGTAAAAATGATGCAACAAAAGGTTTAGGTGGAGGAGGTATTTCAACAGCTGCTTTAATAGGTTTAGTAAAAAATGCTAAATACTCGATAGATATTCAAACACCTTATTTAATTACTTCACAATTAAGTCAAAATCTTTTTCGCGAAGCTGTTGATCGCGGTGTAAAAATTAGAATATTAACAAATAGTCTTGCTTCTACAGATAATGTGGAAGCATTTAGTAGTTATCAAACCGACAGAAAAGTATTATTAGAAACTGGTGTAAGAATTTTTGAGTTTAAGCCAGATGCTGAGGTGAGAAAAAGAATCATGACAGGTGATTTACAAACTACATTAGATTATACTCCTATTTTTGGTTTTCATGCTAAATCTATGATTATAGATGAAAAGATAACTGTTATTGGAACTTTTAATCTTGACCCTAGAAGTGCGAATTTAAATACAGAATGTGTTACTATTATTAATTCAGAAGAAGTAGCGCATAATGTTTTAATAGGTTTTGAAGAGGAGTTTAAATCAGAAAATTCTTGGGAAACTACCTTGGAGTTTAATCCAGACTCTAAAGTAAAAAAGTTGAAAAGAATAAAATCTTGGACGCGAAAAATTTTACCAAAAGAAATTTTATAGAATATTTATTACTGCTTTTCTTCAATATACATTTGTCGTACTTTTTTCATGAGCTCAGAAGAATAAACAAAGTCAGTAACCACATCATTGTCGGTTTTAAAAATAGTTTCATTCGAGCCTTCCCAAGCTTTTAAACCGTTTTTTAAAAACACGATTTTTTCACCAATTTCCATAACAGAATTCATATCGTGAGAGTTAATCACTGTTGTAATATTATATTCTTCTGTTATTTCTTTGATAAGATTATCAATGACAATTGCAGTCTTTGGATCTAAACCAGAATTTGGTTCGTCGCAAAATAAATATTTAGGATTGTTTACAATGGCTCTTGCAATAGCTACACGTTTTTGCATACCACCAGAAGCTTCACTCGGCATTTTATTATGTGCATTTTCAAGGTTTACGCGTTTCAAAACAAAATCTACACGATCGTCCATTTCACTTTCACTTTTGTTAGTAAACATGCTAAGAGGAAATCTCACGTTCTCGGCAATTGTCATAGAATCAAATAATGCACTACCTTGAAATACCATTCCCATTTTGGCTCTTAAATTTCTTTTTTCGGCATCACTTAATTGCGAATAAATTTTACCATCATATGAAATTGTTCCTTCATCTGGGACAAATAAACCCAATAAACATTTTAAAAACACTGTTTTTCCAGAGCCACTTTGCCCAATAACGAGGTTTGTTTTTCCATTTTCAAAAGTTGTACTTATGTCTTTTAAAATGTTAACACCAGCAAACGATTTATATAGATTTTTTACAATTATCATTAGCTTAGTAACATTTGGGTTAAAATATAATTTAAGAGAATAATTGCAACACTAGTCCAAACAAAAGAAGTGGTACTTGCTTTACCAACTTCTAAAGCTCCACCTTTCATATAATACCCATAAAATGAAGGTATTGTTGCTAATAAGAAAGCAAACACAAAAGTTTTAATAAAAGCATATACGATATGAAAAGGAATAAAATCTAACTGAACACCTATGATAAAATCTTCAAGAGAACTAAATCCACCATAAACACATGCAGCCATTCCGCCTAAAACACCTAAAAACATGGCAATAGATATTACGAAAGGATATAACATTAATGCAATAAATTTTGGAAATACTAAATAGTTTAATGAATTAATACCCATAACTTCAAGAGCATCAATTTGCTCTGTAACCCTCATTGTTCCAATACTTGATGTTATAAAAGAACCAACTTTACCAGCCATAATTATGGAAATAAATGTTGGAGCAAATTCTAAAATAACTGATTGTCGTGTTGCAAATCCAACTAAATGCTTAGGAATTAATGGGCTAGTAATATTTAAAGCAGTTTGAATAGTGACAACACCTCCAACAAAAAATGAAATAAATGCTACAATACCCAATGAACCAATAATCAAGTCATCAATATCTTTTAATATTAATGTCTTCATTACAGACCATTTGGTAGGCTTGCGAAACATTTCGGCTATCATTAAAAAGTAAGCACCAATATTATGAAGGTATGTCATAGCAAAATTTGTAATTGCTAAATTAAAAAAATACTATTATCTAACGATTAATTAAAATAAGAAAGATTAAAATTTATCTTTTATAGTATTATTGATTTCTTCAATATAGTTTAGTAATTCGTCTTTGCCAATATTTTTTGAAGAAGATGTTATAAAATAATTAGGCATGTCTTCCCAAGTTTCTAATAGAACTGTTTTATAAACTTCAACATAGTTTTCTATCGCTTTGGGCTTTAATTTATCAGCTTTAGTAAAAACAATTGAAAAAGGAAGATTATGTTCACCTAGCCATTCCATAAATTTTAAATCTATTGGTTGAGGTTTATGCCTAATGTCAATAAGAACAAAAGCAGATACAAGCTGTTCTCGTTGCTCAAAATAAGTGGTAATAAATTTCTGAAATATTTTTTTTGAAGACTTAGAAACTCTCGCATAACCATAACCAGGTAAATCAACCAAGTACCAATTTTGATTAATAATAAAATGATTGATAAGTTGTGTTTTGCCAGGTCTTCCAGAAGTTTTAGCTAGATTTTTTCGGTCTGTAAGCATATTTATTAAAGAAGACTTTCCAACATTACTTCTACCTATAAAAGCATATTCTGGTAAGTTCTTTTTGGGACATTTATTAACATCCTGATTGCTTATAACAAATTCGGCAGACTTAATTTTCATTTAAAAATCTAGTTTATGGACTTAAAACTTTCTATCGATTAGCCACTTTAAAAGAATTTGGTTAAACTCTTCAGGATGTTCCATCATTGCAGCATGGCCACATTTGTCTATCCAAAATAAATCTGAATCTGGTAAAAGCTCTTGAAAAACCTCTGCGACCTCTGGAGGTGTTACTACATCATTTTTTCCCCAAATAATACACGTAGGTGTATTCATACTTGGGAGGTCTTTAGACATATTATGGCGAATGGCACTTTTTGCAATAGCTAGTGTTTTAATAAGCTTGTTTCGGTCATTTACAGTAGCGTAAACGTCATCTACAATCTCTTTTGTTGCAACTTCTGGATTATAAAAAACTTCTTGAGCTTTTTTCTTTATTACTTCATAGTCACTTCTTTTGGTGTAACCACTTCCCATGGCACTTTCGTATAAACCAGAGCTTCCTGTTATTACCAAAGCTTTAACCTTTTCGGGATACAATTTTGTATGATATAAACCTATATGTCCTCCTAAAGAATTTCCTAACAATACAACCTTATCATAATTTTTAAAGGTTATAAAGTCGTATAGATAATTTGCAAAATTCTTTACATTAGTCTTTAAAAGAGATGTGGTATATAATGGTAATTCAGGAATAACAACTTTAAATCCATTTTTGCTAAAAAATTTGGTAACAGCATCAAAATTACTTAGGCCTCCCATTAAGCCATGAAGAACTATAATTGGAGTGCCTTCTCCAACTTCAATATAACTGTATTTGCCCTCTTTCTTTAAAGTGTATGCCATGTATTTATTGTCGTTTCAATAATAACAAATCTACATAATTTTTATTTAAGACCTCCTATTGATAATTGAACATTGTTAATTAAAAATTCTCTTTTTCAACACGTTGATTTAAAGCGCTTAAAGAATATGCATTGCTTGTTTTTAAACGAATTAATATGCTTTTAATAGAAAATTATTAACAAAGTGGTAAAAAGTGGTAAAAAGTGGTAATATTTTTATTAGATTTGAATCTTATACAACTAAACCAACTAAAACTTTGAATTCACTTATAGGGACATACGAATGTAAAGTAGATACTAAAGGCAGACTTATGTTGCCTTCAGCATTGAAAAAGCAGTTGTCTCCTGTTGTTCAAGGAGGTTTTGTTTTAAAACGAGCAGTTTTTCAATCGTGTTTAGAGTTGTATCCTATGAACGAGTGGGAGGCTTTAATGCAAAAAATAAATAAACTAAACCGTTTTAAAAAGAAGAATAACGATTTTATCCGTCGTTTTACTGCTGGCGTAAAATTTATAGAGTTGGATGCTTCTGGTCGTTTGCTTGTTCCTAAAGATTTGATTGCTTTTGCTAATATCTCTAAAGAGATTGTAGTGTCATCTGCAGTTAATATAATTGAGATTTGGGATAAAAATAACTATGAAAAAGCCATAGACGATGCTGCAATGGATTTTGCAGATTTAGCTGAAGAGGTAATGGGACAAGATGATACAGATGGAATATCATAACCCAGTATTGTTAAAAGAAACTGTTGACGGTTTAAATATTATAGAAGATGGTATTTATGTAGATGTCACATTTGGAGGAGGAGGACATAGTAAAGAAATTCTAAGTCGTTTAGGCGCAAGCGGGAAATTAATAGCATTCGATCAAGATCAAGACGCTCTTTTAAATACAATCAATGATAGCAGGTTTTTTCTAATAAATGAAAATTTTAGACACATAAAGCGGTTTTTAAGATTTCATGGGATAAAATCAGTCGATGGTATTCTTGCAGATTTTGGTGTGTCCTCACATCAATTTGATGTGGCAGATAGAGGATTTTCTACACGCTTTGAAGCAAACCTCGATATGAGAATGAATCAGCAAGATGAGATATCGGCATATACAGTTATTAACGAATATGATGAGCAGCAATTAAGACAAATGTTTTGGCAATATGGTGAACTAAAAAATGCTCCAGTTTTAGCAAGAACAATAGTTCAAAAGAGAGAGGAAGAGGAAATTAAAACAACCGAGCAGCTAAAACAAGTAATAAAAAAGCGGCTTCCTGCATTTAGAGAAAACAAAATTTTAGCCCAAATATACCAAGCTATAAGAATAGAAGTAAATCAAGAGATTGAAGCTTTAAAAGAATTTTTGCTACAGACTCCTGATTTATTAAAAAAAGGAGGAAGATTAAGTTTTATATCCTATCACTCATTAGAAGATAGATTAGTAAAACGATTCATAAGAAATGGAATGTTTGAAGGAGAACCAGAAAGAGACATGTTTGGCAATTTTAGTGTTCCATTAAAAAAAATAGGAAAACTAATTATTCCAACACAAGAAGAAATAGAAATAAATAATAGAGCAAGAAGTGCAAAATTAAGAATAGCTGAAAAGTTATAATGAGGAAAAGTATAAATAGCATTTTAAAAGGAACATTCCTAATAAGTGAAGATTCATTTAAGAATTGGAGGCTTATACTTTTTTTATCATTACTCGCAATAATTATGATAGCAAGTTCGCATAGTGCTGATAGAAAAGTGCATGAGATAGCTAAATTAAATGAAGAGGTTAAAGAGTTACGGTCAGCTTTTGTAGAAGGACGATCTAAGTTAATGAAACTTAAAATGGAATCAACAGTTGTAAAAAGATTAACAGTTAGAGGATTATCTCCATCACAGATACCACCAAAAAAGATAATAGTAAAACCACAAAATTAAAGTTCAGCCTTGGCAGTAAACGAGAAGAACATATTAAACCGATTGTATTTTGTAGCAGGATGTATGTTCATCTTCTCGCTACTTGTTGTTTATAAATTGGTTGACATACAATTTGTTCAGGGTAATCAATATCGTGAATTGGCAGATAAAAGAACAGTAAAAAATGTTGTTATACCTGCTAATCGAGGTAATGTATATTCTGCAGATGGGAGTTTGCTTGCAACATCAGTTCCAAAATATGATATCAGGATTGATGCTATTACGTCTTCCAATAAAAATTTTGAGAAGTATTTAAAACCATTATGTGATTCCTTATCAAAATTTCATGGAAAATCTTCAGCCTATTATCGACAAAATATTAGAAAGGCAAGAGCAAATAAAAACAGATATTTTCTCTTAGCTAGAAACCTTGGTTATTCAGAATATTTGAAGTTTAGAAATTTTCCATTATTAAGATTAGGAGCTTTCGGAGGTGGATTAATAGTAGAACAAACAACAAAGCGTGAGCATCCTATGGGAGGAATTGCTCAGCGCACAATTGGTTATGAAAGAATAGATGAAGATGGTAATGTAACACGACCAGGTATTGATGGAGCCTTTGGTGTAAAATATTTAAGAGGAACAGATGGGAGACGTTTAAAACAAAAAATAGGAAAAGGACAATGGAAGCCTATTGGTGATGTTAATCAAATTGAGCCACAAGATGGTTACGATGTATATACCACAATAGATGTAAATATACAGGATATCGCACATCATGCCTTATTAGAACAGCTCGAATATTTTAGTGCAGACCATGGTAGCGTTATTGTTATGGAAACCAAAACAGGAGAAATAAAAGCAATTTCAAATCTTGGTAGAACTTCAAAAGGTACATATTACGAACGATTAAATTATGCAGTAGGAGAATCACACGAACCAGGTTCTACTTTTAAACTTATGGCTATGGTTGCAGCACTTGAGGATAAAGTAGTTGATACAAGCGATGTGGTAGATACCGAAAAAGGAATACTCTCATTTTATGGTCGTAAAGTACGAGATTCTAAACATGGAGGTTATGGTAAAATATCGGCTTCTAAGGCTTTTGAAGTGTCTTCTAATACAGGAATGGTTAAACTTATAAATAATAATTATAAATATGACCCATCAAAATTTGTAGATAGATTATATAAAATGGGTTTAAATAGCACTTTAGATTTACCAATAATTGGAGAAGGTAAGCCAAAAATCACACATCCTTCAGATAAAAAAAATTGGGATGGTTTAGATCTTCCTTGGATGGCATTTGGTTATGGGGTTTCCCTAACTCCCTTGCAAACCTTAACATTTTATAATGCTATTGCCAATAATGGCGAAATGGTTAAACCTCGTTTTTTAAAAGAAGTAAAGGAATTTAATAAAACGATTGTTCCGTTTAAAAAAGAAGTGATTAATCCATCTGTTTGCTCTATAGAAACAGCTAAGAAAGTACAACAAATGATGAAGAATGTTGTAGAAAAGAAGCATGGTACAGCACATAATATCTATACACCAAATTTTTCTATGGCAGGAAAAACAGGAACATGCCAAACAGAATATTGGATAGAATCTCGTCGATATATTTCATCTTTTGCTGGTTATTTTCCAGCAGAAAATCCTAAATATTCTTGTATAGTGGTTATTCATAAACCAGATTATAAAAAAGGATATTATGGTAGTACAGTCGCAGCTCCAGTATTTAAAAAGATAGCGCAAAAAATTTATACAGACACTCCACTAATTGACGAGGTTAAAAATTTAGAAGAAACCCATGGAATTGTAGAACGAAATTATGAAGCCTACTTTGATATTGCTCAAAAGTATAAAACGATAATGCCTAATGTTGAAGGAATGCCTGCAATGGACGCAATTACTTTACTTGAAAACATCGGGATGAAAGTAAAACTAATTGGTAGTGGAAATGTAATTAAGCAGTCAGTTGCTAAAGGAATTAAAATAAAGAAAAATCAAATAGTAGTGTTAGAATTGTCTTGATAGAATTAAAAAACATATTATATAAAGTTACACTAAATGCTGTAGTTGGCACCACAAGTGTAGTTGTAAATAAGCTTCATTTTGATTCAAGAAAAATTGTTACAAAAGATGTGTTTATTGCAATAAAAGGTTTAGAATCTAATGGTCATGATTATATAGATACTGCGATACAACAAGGTGCAACTGCAATTATTTGCGAGAAAATCCCAACTAATATTATTGATAATGTAACATATGTTGAGGTCGATAATACAAAAAAAGCTTTGGCTATAATGGCTTCAAATTATTATGGAGTGCCTTCTGAAAATTTAAAGCTGATTGGAATTACTGGAACTAATGGTAAAACAACAATAGCATCTTTACTATATCAATTGTTTAAGAATGCAGGTTATAAAGTCGGATTATTATCAACAGTAAAAATATATGTAGATGATAAAGAGTACGATGCAACTCATACAACTCCAGATTCTTTATCAATAAATAAGTATTTAAGCGAAATGAATGCTGAAGGTGTTGAATTTTGTTTTATGGAAGTGAGCTCTCATGGCATTCATCAAAATAGAACAGATGGATTACAATTTTCAGGTGGAGTATTTACCAATCTAACGCACGACCATTTAGATTATCATAACACATTTGCCGAATATCGAGATGTTAAAAAATCATTTTTCGATCATTTACCAAAATCTGCATTTGCATTAATAAATGTTGATGACAAAAATGGATTGATTATGATGCAAAATACAGCATCAAGAAAATTCACTTATGCCTTAAAAAGTTATGCCGATTATAGAGCACAAATACTCGAAAATCAATTAAACGGTCTTTTACTTAAAATAAATGATAACGAAGTTTGGTCTAAGCTCATTGGAAATTTTAATGCATATAATCTTTTAGCTATTTATAGTACGGCAGATTTATTGGGTTTAAAAAAAGATGAAATTCTTCGTTTAATAAGTGAATTAGAAAGCGTAAGCGGAAGGTTTCAATATCTCATTTCTAATGAGATTACTGCTATAGTTGATTATGCACATACGCCAGATGCATTAAAAAATGTATTGGAAACCATAAACAGCATTCGAACAAAAAATGAAGAGTTAATTACTGTTATTGGATGTGGTGGAGATAGAGATAAAGCCAAGCGACCAAAAATGGCAAACTTAGCTTCGAAATTAAGCACAAAAGTCATTTTTACTAGTGATAACCCAAGAACCGAAATTCCTGAAACTATAATTGCAGATATGGAAGTTGGTGTAGAACCACAAAATTATAATAAAACCCTTTCGATAGTAGATAGAAAACAAGCCATTAAAACGGCTTGTCAATTAGCACAACCAAGCGATATTATTTTAATAGCTGGTAAAGGACACGAGACTTATCAAGAAATAAATGGTAATCGTAACGAATTTAATGATTATAAAATAGTAGAAGAATTTTTAAAACAATTGCAGAAGTAAGATGTTATATTATTTATTTGAATATTTAGAAAAAGAATTCCAATTTCCTGGTGCGTCACTCTTTGGGTTTTTAACATTTAGAGCAGCACTAGCAATAATTCTTTCATTACTAATTTCTACAATTTACGGAAAACGTATAATAAACTATTTAAGTAAAAAGCAAGTTGGAGAGACTATACGAGATTTAGGTCTAGAAGGTCAACAAGAAAAAGCTGGAACCCCAACAATGGGAGGACTCATAATAATTCTAGCAACGTTAATTCCAGTATTGTTAGTAGCCAAATTAGATAATATTTATATCATTCTTCTCATTGTCACAACTATTTGGATGGGAACAATAGGATTTATAGATGACTATATTAAGAAGTTTAAAAATGATAAAGAAGGCTTAAAAGGAAGATTTAAAGTTCTTGGTCAAGTTGGATTAGGGATTATTGTAGGGACAACATTATATTTTCATCCGCAAGTCACCATTAAAGAAAAATTACCAATTGCAGTACAGCAAGAAATATTGGCTGTAGATTCAAATGTTTCACCATCAAAACTTTTTAAAGTTGAAGAACATTCAACAAAAACCACAATTCCTTTTGTAAAGGGGAACGAATTCGACTATAAAGATTTAATTACGTGGATACATCCTAGTTTAGAAAGTTATGCTTGGCTAGTATTTATTATTATAGTCATTTTTATAATAACAGCAGTATCTAATGGTGCAAATCTAACCGATGGAATAGATGGTTTGGCCTCAGGAACTTCTGCAATAATAGTACTCACTTTAGGAATTTTTGCTTGGGTTTCTGGTAATATCATTTTTTCCGACTACCTCAATATAATGTACATCCCAAGAGTGGAAGAAATTACAATATATATAGGAGCTTTTGTTGGTGCATTAATTGGATTCTTGTGGTATAACACTTATCCAGCTCAAGTATTTATGGGAGATACAGGAAGTTTAACTATTGGAGGAATTATTGCAGTAATAGCAATTGCAGTTAGAAAAGAGTGGTTAATACCATTGCTATGTGGCATTTTTTTAGCAGAAAATTTATCTGTAGTCATGCAAGTTGGTTGGTTTAAATATACGAAGAAGAAGTATGGTGAAGGACGACGCATTTTTAAAATGTCGCCATTACATCACCATTTTCAAAAGTCTGGATATCATGAAAGCAAAATAGTTACACGATTTTGGATTATTGGAATTTTACTTGCAATACTATCGATTGTGACATTGAAAATTAGATAGATGAAAAGGCTTGTTATTCTTGGAGGAGGAGAAAGTGGTATTGGCACAGCACTTTTAGGAAAAGAAAAAGAATTTGAAGTTTTTGTTTCCGATAAAGGAAAAATAAAAGAAAAATATAAAGACGTTCTTATACATAATGAGATTGAATGGGAAGAACAAGAGCATTCAGAATCTAAAATTTTAAATGCTGATGTGGTAATGAAGAGTCCTGGTATTCCAGATAATGTTTCAATTGTAAAAAAATTAATTGAGCAAAATATTTCTATAATATCTGAAATTGAATTTGCTTCAAGATTTACTAATGGAAATCTTATTGGAATAACTGGAAGTAATGGTAAAACTACCACAACAATGATGACGCATCATATTTTAAATAGTAGCGGTTTAAATGTTGGGATGGCAGGAAATATTGGAGATAGTTTTGCAAAACAAGTAGCAGAAAACACTTTTAACCATTATGTGTTGGAGTTAAGTAGTTTTCAGTTAGATGGTATAGAAAAATTTAGACCGCACATTGCCATTATTACCAACATAACACCAGATCATTTAGATAGATATGATTATAAGTTTGAAAACTATGTTGCTTCAAAATTTAAAATAGCAATGAATCAAACTAAAGAGGATTATCTCATCTATGATGCCGACGATGAAGTGATAATTAATTACTTAAAAGCACACCCAGTTCAATCAACATTATTGCCATTTTCATTAACTAAAACAATTGATAATGGAGCATGTCTAGAAAATAATAATATAAAAATAATAATAGCAAACAATAAAATAATCATGCCAACAGCAAACTTAACATTAGAGGGAAAACATAATATAAAAAATGCCATGGCAGCTTCAACTGTGGCTCATCTATTAAAAATAAGAAAACATACAATTCGCGAAAGTTTAGAAAATTTTCAAGGCGCAGAGCATAGATTAGAAAATGTACTTCGTATTAATAAAGTACAATATATCAATGATTCTAAAGCTACCAACGTGAATGCAACTTATTATGCACTGGAGAGTATGGATGCTCCAACAGTTTGGATTGTAGGCGGAGAAGATAAGGGTAACAATTATAATGAGTTATTCCCTTTTGTTAACGAAAAAGTAAAAGCCATTATTTGTCTAGGAGTTGATAACAGAAAACTTATCGACACTTTTGGTAATATGGTAGATGTTATAGTCGAAACTCAATTTATGAGCGAAGCAATTAAAATAGCTTATAAAGTAGCAGAAGCTGGAGATAATGTATTACTATCACCAGCTTGCGCAAGTTTTGATTTATTTGATAATTACGAAGACAGAGGGAGACAATTTAAAGAAGCAGTAAGAAAACTATAATGCAAGCATTATTTAATAATATAAAAGGAGATCGCTTAATTTGGGCTATTGCAGCATTGCTTGCAATATTTTCATTTCTTCCTGTTTATAGTGCCGCTAGTAACTTGGCATATATAAGTGGAGATGGCGATACTTTTAATTATTTTATTAAACATTTTTTACACCTCTTTTTAGGATTCACAATAATGTATGGAGTACATAAAGTTCCATATCGTTATTTTAGAGGATTGTCAATGGTAATGATACCTGTTATTTTAGTTTTATTATTAATTACAATGTTTCAGTCGTCTGCTTCAGAAAGTTTAACGAATGCAAAACGTTGGATTAGTGTGCCATTTGTAGGATTTACATTCCAACCTTCAACTTTAGCTTCCGTAGTATTAATGGTTTATGTTGCTAGATATTTATCTAAAATAAAGGATAAACAAGTCACTTTTAAAGAAACAATTTTGCCATTATGGTTACCTGTATTTTTGGTATTAGCATTAATTCTACCAGCTAATTTTTCAACAGCTGCAATTATGTTTACAATGGTTATAGCATTAACTTTTTTAGGAGGCTATCCTATTAAGTATCTGAGTTTAATTCTAATTTCTGGCATTGCTGCATTTGCAATTTTTATTCTTGTTGCAAGAGCTTTTCCAGATGTAATGCCTAATAGAGTTGATACTTGGATGAATAGAGTAGAGAATTTTACTAATGGAGAAGATACCGAAGCGGATTATCAAATTGAAAAAGCTAAAATAGCAATAGCATCTGGAGGGATACAAGGAGTTGGCCCAGGAAAAAGTAAACAGAAGAATTTTTTACCACAATCATCATCCGATTTTATTTATGCTATAATAGTTGAAGAATATGGACTTATTGGAGGATTAACTTTAATGATACTTTATTTGCTGTTACTGTTTAGAATTGTAATTGTATCTCACAAAGCAGATACAATTTTTGGAAAACTACTTGTGATAGGAGTTGGTTTACCAATTGTTTTCCAAGCATTAATAAACATGGCAGTTGCAGTAGAATTGTTTCCAGTAACTGGACAAACATTACCATTAATAAGTAGTGGTGGAACATCTATTTGGATGACGTGTTTAGCAATAGGGATTATATTAAGTGTAAGTGCTAAACGACAAGAAATAAAAGAGCAAGAAGAAAACTTAGATAACCCATTAGAGATTTTGAGTGAAGCAATATAAATGAGTAATTATAAAATCATATTATCAGGTGGAGGAACAGGAGGACATATTTATCCTGCAATTTCAATTGCTAACGAATTAAAATCTCGTTTTCCGAATGCTGAATTTTTGTTTGTTGGAGCTCATGATAAAATGGAAATGGAAAAAGTACCACAAGCTGGATATAAAATTGAAGGGCTTTGGATTTCTGGGATTCAGCGTAAGTTAACCTTAAAAAATCTATCATTTCCTTTTAAACTTATAAGTAGTTTGTTTAAATCTAGAAAAATCTTAAATACTTTTAAACCAGATGTAGCAATTGGTACTGGAGGTTTTGCAAGTGGACCATTGTTGCAAATGGCTGTATCGAAAAAAATACCAAGTTTAATACAAGAACAAAATTCTTATCCTGGAATTACAAATAAAATATTATCAAAAAGGGCAAATAAAATTTGTGTAGCATATGATGGTTTAGAGCGTTTCTTTCCTGAGAAAAAAATATTGAAAACAGGAAATCCTGTAAGACAAGATTTATTGAGTATTGATAATAAATCTATAGAAGCTAAAGACTATTTTAAACTAAATCATAATAAAATAACACTTCTAGTTTTAGGAGGAAGTTTAGGAGCGAGACGTGTCAATCAATTAATAGAGGAGAAGTTAGAGTTTTTCCAAACTCAAAATGTACAAGTCATTTGGCAATGTGGGAAGCTATATTATAGCACCTATAAGCAATTTAATGATACTGAATATGTCCAAGTTCATGCGTTTTTAAACAAAATGGACATGGCGTACGCAGCTGCAGATATTATAATTTCTAGAGCAGGAGCAAGCTCTGTTTCCGAGTTATGTATAGTTGGAAAACCAGTAATTTTCATTCCATCACCAAATGTTGCCGAAGATCATCAAACTAAAAATGCAAATGCTGTTGTAGATAAAAATGGTGCAATTTTAATTAAAGAAGCAGATTTAGATGTTGACTTTGAAAACAAGTTTTCACAATTGGTTAATTCAAAAGAAAAACAACAAGAATTAGGAGAAAACATAAAAAAATTAGCATTAGCTAATGCCACAAAAGATATAGCAAACGAAGTTGAAAAACTATTAAAAATAAAGTAATTGATATTCCTGTAAAGTCAGGAATCAAAAAAAATGAATTTAGACAGCAAACATAACATTTATTTTATAGGCATTGGAGGCATTGGTATGAGCGCGCTTGCAAGATATTTTGTTGCTAATAAAAAACAAGTTGCTGGTTATGACAAGACTCAAACTCAAATCACTAAAGAGCTTGAAAAATTAAATGTAAAAGTTCATTTTGAAGATGATATAAAAAATATTGAAAAACGCTATTTAAATCCAAAAGACACTTTAATAGTTTATACGCCTGCTATTCCCAAAAGCAATGTAGAATTAAATTATTTTTTTAAAAATGATTTTCAAGTATTAAAACGTTCACAAGTTTTAGGGCTAATTACTCAAAATACATTTTGTATGGCAGTTGCTGGTACACATGGTAAGACCACGACAACAAGTATTTTAGGGCACCTTTTAAAAGAATGTAATGTTGAAGTTACTGCGTTTTTAGGTGGAATAAGCGAAAATTATAATTCTAATTTAATCCTTCAAGGCAATAAGGTATCAGTTGTAGAAGCTGATGAATTTGACCGTTCATTTTTAACCTTATCACCCGATTTTGCATGTGTTACTTCAATGGATGCAGACCATTTAGATGTATACGGTGAGTCTCAAGCATTGCAAGAATCGTTCATAGAGTTTACAAAAAAATTAAAACCAAATGGGAAATTATTTGTTAAAAAAGGCTTGCCAATAGAAGGAATAACTTATGCTATTGAAGAAGATGCCGATTACATAGCAACTAATATTAAAATTGAAAACGGAACTTATGTGTTTGATGTTAAAACACCCAAGCAAAATATTGAAAATTTAAAATTTAACCTACCTGGTAGACATAATTTGTCGAATGCATTAATTGCACTGGCAATGGCTGTAGAATTTGGTTGTACTCCATACAGTCTTGCCAGAGCTTTAGCATCTTATAATGGTGTAAAGCGCAGATTTACTTATGAAATTAAAACCAAAAAATTAATTTTTATAGATGATTATGCGCACCATCCAGAAGAAATAAATGCAGTATATCATACTGTGTGCGAAATGTATCCAAATCGAAAAGTATTAGTTGTATTTCAGCCACACCTTTATAGTAGAACACGAGATTTTATAAATGAGTTTGCAGAAAGTTTATCACAATTTGATTCAGTATTGTTGCTAGAAATATATCCAGCTCGAGAATTGCCAATTGCAGGAGTTACATCTCAGTGGTTATTAAACAAAATAAAAACTAAAAACAAGAAGCTAATTTCTAAATCAGAAATCGTTTCAGAAATACAAAAAAATAAAGCTCAAATTATCTTAACATTAGGAGCAGGAGATATTGGAGCCGAAGTAAAACAAATTAAACAAAAATTGAATATTGCGAGTTAATTGGAATTACATAAAAGCATTGATTTTATTGGCATTAATAACCTTTTTGTTTGCATTTTCCACTATAAGAAGTGCCGAAAGGAATGTGACTGATTTTAAGGTTAATTTTATTGGTGAAGACAACCTTTATATCACTCAAGAAACGGTTAATAAATTGTTAATACAAAATAATCAAAACGTTACGAAGGTGGCTAAAGAAATTTTAGATTTGAATGGCTTAGAGACTGCCCTGAATTCTAATCCAATGATTAAAACCGCTCAAGTGTATCTTACTGTTAATGGTGAGGTTAGAGCAGATGTAGTTCAACGTAAGCCTATAGCAAGGGTTAGCACAAACGCATCATATTATATTGACGATGAAGGTTTGTTTATGCCTTTATCATCAAATCGCTCAGCACGAATACCTCTAGTAACAGGTTATGTTGAAAAAAATAATCTAGGCAATTTATTTAAAATTGCTAGTAAGGTGAATAATGATGAATTTTTGAAAACACATGTTGTTGAAATTCATCAAAGTAGTAAAGGAACAATTACATTAAAAACAAGAGTAACAGATTTTGAAATTTTAGTTGGAAATCTGAATAATTTGGATAAAAAAATTAATAATCTTAAAGCTTTTTACCAGAAAGCAAAAAAAGATAAGACATTAAATATTTACAGTAAAGTGAATTTACAATTTGACAATCAAGTAGTGTGTACTAAAAAGTAAACTATGGAAAACAATAAAATTTCAGTTGGATTAGACATAGGAACAACAAAAATTGTGGCTATGGTAGGTCGCAAAAACGAATATAACAAATTAGAGATTCTTGGTATTGGAAAATCGAAAAGTTTAGGCGTACATAGAGGTGTGGTAAATAATATTACACAAACCATACAGTCTATTCAACAAGCTGTACAAGATGCAGAGGCTGCCTCTGGAGCTAAAATTGAAGAAGTTACAGTTGGTATTGCTGGACAGCATATTAGAAGCCTTCAACATAGCGATTATATTACAAGAGAAAATTCTGAATTAGTTATAGATGAAGATGATATAGATCGTTTAATTAATCAAGTACATAAATTGGTAATGCTTCCTGGCGAAGAAATTATTCATGTATTACCACAAGAATATAAGGTTGACGGTCAAGCAGAAATAAAAGAACCAATTGGGATGTATGGCGGAAGATTAGAAGCTAATTTTCATGTTGTAGTTGGTCAAGTTTCATCTATTAGAAATATTGGTCGTTGTGTTAAAAGTGCTGGTTTAGAACTAGAAGGTATCACATTAGAACCTTTAGCGTCTGCAAATGCAGTATTAAGCCAAGAAGAAAAAGAGGCTGGAGTCGCATTAATTGATATAGGAGGAGGCACAACAGATTTGGCTATTTTCAGAGATGGTATTATTCGTCATACAGCAGTAATTCCATTTGGAGGGAATGTTATTACTGAAGATATAAAAGAAGGCTGTTCTATTATTGAAAAACAGGCTGAACTGCTTAAAATTAAGTTTGGTTCTGCCTGGCCTGGAGAAAATAAAGATAATGAGATAGTGTCAATTCCTGGATTGAGAGGAAGAGAACCAAAAGAAATTACATTAAAAAACCTATCTAAAATTATACATGCAAGAGTTGTTGAAATTGTTGAGCAAGTATATGTAGAAATTAAAAATTATGGACACGAAGAGCAAAAGAAAAAACTTATTGCAGGAATCGTGCTAACTGGAGGAGGAAGTCAATTAAAACATTTAAAACAACTTGCAGAGTATATAACAGGAATGGATACCAGAGTGGGTTTTCCAAATGAACATTTGGCAGGAGATAGTGACGATGAAGTAACTAGCCCATTATTTGCAACAGCTGTTGGATTAGTTATGGATGGTCTGAGGCGACAAGAAAAAAAGTGTTTAGAAAAAGTTGATGATGATACTCATAAGCTAGGTGAGTGTAATGACGAGGATGAAGAACAAGAATCAAATCAAATCAAAAAAGAGAGAAAATCATTTTTAGATAAGTTAACCGAACGCGTAAAAGATTTTTTAGATAACGCAGAATAAATATAAAGTAAAATTATATCCATTGAGTAAAAATAAATTAAACCAGTAAAAATAAATATATGAGCAGCAACAAAAAAAATGGCAATATAACCTTCGACTTGCCAAAAAATCAATCTAACGTCATCAAGGTAATTGGTGTAGGAGGAGGAGGCAGTAATGCAATTAACCATATGTTTCAACAAGGTATTAAAGGTGTCGATTTTGTAATTTGTAATACCGATGCCCAAGCTTTACAAAACAGCGGAGTGCCAAACAAAATTCAATTAGGTGTTAATCTAACCGAGGGATTAGGAGCTGGAGCAAATCCCGAAATTGGAGAACAAGCTGCAGTAGAAAGCCTAGAAGACATTCGTTGTATGTTAGATGCCAATACAAAAATGGTATTTATAACAGCAGGAATGGGAGGCGGAACAGGAACTGGAGCTGCGCCAATTATTGCAAAATTAGCTAAGGAAATGGATATTTTAACAGTTGGAATTGTGACTATGCCTTTCCAATTCGAAGGAAAGATAAGAAGTGCTCAAGCTCAAAAAGGTGTTGAAATTTTACGCGATCATGTCGATTCTTTAGTTGTAATTAATAACAATAAACTTCGTGAAGTTTATGGTAATCTTGGATTTAAAGCTGGTTTTTCTAAAGCAGATGAAGTGCTTTCAACTGCATCTAGAGGAATTGCAGAAGTTATTACACATCATTATACACAAAATATTGATTTACGTGATGCCAAAACAGTATTAAGTAATAGTGGTACTGCAATAATGGGGTCTTCTACTTCATCAGGAACAAATCGTGCTCACGAGGCTATTTTAAAAGCATTAGATTCTCCTTTATTAAATGATAATAAAATTACTGGAGCTAAAAACGTATTGTTGCTAATCGTTTCTGGTTCTCAAGAAATTACTATTGACGAAATTGGAGAGATTAACGATCATATTCAAGCCGAAGCTGGTTACGGAGCGAATATTATTATGGGAGTTGGAGAAGACGAATCTCTAGAAGATGCAATTGCTGTTACTATTATTGCAACTGGTTTTGATGTAGAACAGCAAGACGATATTACTAATACTGAGGCCAAAAAAGTTGTTCATGCTTTAGTAGAAGACGATCAGTATTTGGAACAGGATTTAACTCCAGAGAGAGAGCCTGCAATAATAACTCCAGATATTATTTTAGAAAAGAATGAGGAAAAAATTATCCATACATTATTAGAAGAAGAAGACATTGATATGGATATTGTTGTTACAACTGATGCCATAAAAAATATAGATGTTGTTTACGATGAAGTTTTATTAAATATAAAAGAAGAAGATTTTATTATCAACAAGGTTGTTTCAGAAGAAGAAGTTGTTGAAGAAACACAAAGAGAACAAACCATTTTAACTTTCGATTTACCAATATCTACACCTTCAATAGATGTAGAAGAACCTGCAACAAATGAAGAAGTTATTTTTGAACTGGAGGATGAAGTAAAAGACATTCCTGTTAAGGATTATATTGAACTTATAACTGTAACGGAAGCCAATGAAGAAGGAGAGACACGATATGCACTAGATGATTATATTGTTTTAGAATCAGCAATCAATCAAAATGAAGTTCAAGAAGATGTAGCATTGGAAATTGAAAAAGAGATTGTTTTTGAAAAGAAAGTTGTAGAAGAGAAACTAGAAGAAAAGTCTTTAAGCGAAGAGTTAGATCCAATTAATAGTCCTATTTCAGAATTGTTAAAAGAAAGAGCAAACGAGAGAAGACAAAAAATGAAAGACTTTAATTATAAGTTTAATAATGCAAAAATAGACGATATAGAAAAAGAACCTGCATATAAAAGACAAGGGGTAAATCTAGAAGATGTACAACATTCATCCGATACCACTGCGTCGCGATTATCTATTGGTTTAGATGAGAACGACGATATCCAATTGCGAAGTAATAATTCATTTTTGCATGACAATGTAGATTAATAGCAAGTAAGTTTAGTGTTTTAAACTTCGTATAAACTCGAAAAATATTCCCTCAATTTTTTCGGGTTTTCTTTTACTATATTTTGTTATTCTTGTGAAGCCAAGAATCTATTTTTATGTTTATCTTCGCAAAACTAAATTAAACTATTATGAGTTTTCAACAAGACTTAATGACTGCTTTAAAAGCGGCTATGAAAGCTAAAGATCAAACAGCTTTAACTGCATTACGTGCAGTAAAATCTGCAATACTTTTAGCTAAAACAGAAACAGGAGCTACAGAAGAATTAACAGATGATCAAGAGTTGAAAATACTTCAAAAACAAGTAAAGCAACGTAAGGATAGTGCTGCTATTTATTTAGAACAAGGTCGTGAAGATTTGGCTGCACCAGAATTGGCAGAAGCAAAAATTATTGAGCAGTTTTTACCTGAGGCTTTAAGTGAAGAAGAGATTTCTAAAATTGTTGAGCAAACTATAAATGAAATAGGTGCAGAAGGAATGAAGGACATGGGTAAAGTAATGGGTGTTGTAAGTAAAAAGGTTGCAGGGAAAGCTGATGGTAAAACCATTTCCACATTAGTAAAAGCTAAACTAGTATAATTTTAATAGGCCACGTAGCTCAGCTGAATAGAGCACTGGATTTCGGCTCCAGCGGTCGGGGGTTTGAATCCCTCCGTGGTCACGAATAATTAAAAAACCATACTTATAAATTCAAGCAAGCTTGATTTAATATATGGTTTTTTAATTTTCAAAGCGGAGCTTTGAGGGAAAAAGCGAGTGAAGCGAAGTTAATCCCTAAACAAATATGATATACTTAATTTAAATTATATAAATTTCCAATAACTCAAAGCTTACTTTTTTAGTTTGTAATTTTGTGTATTAATAATCGTTAACTATTTATGGTATTAGTATTCATTTTAGAACAATATTCAACTCAAACCAAAATTTTTCTTACGCTTTTCTTTATTGCTTTTACCGCCATTTTTATTTATTATGGTATCAGAACGATTGAGATTGCTTATGTAATACGTAAAAAGAAGCCTTTATTTATTCATAAATATTTATTTTTAAGAAGACTTACTCAAAAGCAACAATTTATTTTAAGACAGCGGTTCACTTTTTATAAAAAACTAACAAAACAACAACAACGTTATTTTGAACATCGAGTAGCCTCATTTATCAAAGACAAAGATTTTATTAGTAGAGAAGGACTTATTATTTCAGATGAGATTAAGGTACTCATTTCTTCTACTGCAGTGATGCTTACTTTTGGATTTCGAGATTTTTATATTGGATTAATAAGTAAAATTTTTATTTACCCTGCTACTTTTTTTTCAATTACAAATAAAAATTATCATAAAGGAGAATTTAATCCAAGATTAAAAGCTATCGTTTTGTCATGGGAGGATTTTAAAGAAGGTTATGAAATAAGTGACGATAATTTAAATCTTGGTATACATGAGTTTACTCATGCTATTCATTTAAATAGCCGTAAAGAGCATGATGTAAGTTCAAATATTTTTCAGGATTCATTTAATGAACTTATAAGTCTTTTAACAAGTAATGATGAATTAAAACAAAAGCTGATTACCTCTAAATATTTTAGAAAATACGCTTATTCTAATCAGTATGAGTTTATTGCAGTAATAATAGAAACTTTTATAGAAACACCACAA
>Ga0209013_10001124_pt1 | contig 24719 bp, 22 predicted proteins | sample Cruoilmetagenom2_FD_187291 | JGI IMG/M metagenome (GOLD analysis project Ga0209013, IMG submission 187291) | Oil polluted marine microbial communities from Coal Oil Point, Santa Barbara, California, USA - Sample 2 (SPAdes) (version 2) | ecosystem: Environmental > Aquatic > Marine > Oil seeps ... | reverse complement strand
TAGTGCGACTACGCCTGCGTCGCCCAATTCGCGAAAATCCCAACATCTGACTACCCTTCGCCGCCCTCGCTACGAAACCCGGTGAGAAGTGCGGGTTAATAGTTGAGAGTTGAGAGTTTAGAGGTTGACCTAACTCTTAACTCTAAACTCTTAATTCTTAATTCTTTACTTGCCACTCCTGGTCGCGAGATCGTGGCGTTCCAGGTGGGCGCCCTCACCGTCGAGCGTGATCCGCAGCATCTCGATTCGGGTCACCGCCGTTACCGGGACATCCTCGTCCACCGCGCTGTTCAGGGTCTCGCACACCAGGTCGGGACAGTTGTTTTCGGCCGAGAGGTGGAGCGCCACGACCGCCCGCAGAACCGACGATTTGACCTGGTCCACTGCTTTCAGACTCTGGTGATTGGAGAGGTGGCCGGTTGACGAGTCGATGCGCTGCTTCAACGACCACGGGTAGGGACCGTGGCGAAGCATGTCCGTGTCGTGGTTGGCCTCGAGCATGAGCAGCTCGCAGCCGAGGAGGCGCTGCTGGAGCAGCGTCGTGAATTTCCCGGTATCGGTGCAGAAGGCGGCACAATGACGCCCATCGTCAAAGATGAAGGCCAACGGCTCGGCAGCGTCGTGCGAGGTACTGACCGGGGTGACCCGCAGATCGCCGAAGCGGCGGGTTCGTCCCGATACCAGTTCGCCACCGCCGTTGCAGCGCACGTCGAGGCGCGACCAGGTTCCATGGGTCGTCCACACCGGAGCCTGGTGGTGGCGGCGGAGGAAGACGTCGAGACCCCGCACATGGTCCGAGTGCTCGTGGGTCAGGAGCACCGCGTCGACCTCCTCAGGAGTGCGGCCAAACGCCTCCAGGCGCCGCCGCATCTGCCGCGCCGACACCCCGACGTCGACCAGCAGCGAGGTCCCGCCCGAGCGAATCAGGGCCGCGTTGCCCGACGAACCGGAGGCGAGGATGATGACCTCCACGCTCACACCCCGGTCGAGCCGAAGCCACCGTCACCGCGTTCGGACGGGTTCAGCTCGGCGGATTCGACAAAGACCGCGCGGGTCACCGGAGCGATGACGAGCTGGGCGATCCGCTCGCCGCGAGCGATGGTCGCCGGCGCCGACCCGAGATTAACCATCAGCACCTTGAGTTCGCCGCGGTAGTCGCTGTCGATCGTGCCGGGCGCGTTGACCACGGTCAAACCGTGGCGAATGGCCAGCCCCGACCGCGGCCGCACCTGGCCCTCGAAACCTGTTGGGATCTCAACCACCAGCCCGGTCGGGACGGCCACCCGTTTCCCCGGCGCGATGACGAGATCATCATCCAAAGCGGCACACAGGTCAGCCCCGGCCGCGCCGGTGGTGGCGTACTCCGGCAGCGACATTCCCTCGGCATGGGCAAGACGACGAACACGAACCTCGACAGTCATGGAGGGATGATACGACAGTATGAATTCGGATTTCGGATTTCGGATTTCGGATTTGACGTCCCTGGACATTCCTCCGGAACCGGAAAGCCCCGGTCGGCGTGGTGCTGTCACACATGCAGGGCGGAGTGCCGTCCCTGACGATTTTGGGAGCACCGACGATCGTCGCGAGTAGATGACTCTGGCCCAAACATCGTCAGGGGGGGCACTCCCGGGCAATGCCGTCTCGGAGAATCGGCATCTTCAAGCCGGAATACCCTCGCCGGAATGCACCGTTGCGCGCCCCAAGCCCCACGCCCCACGCCTCAAGCCTCAAGCCTATGCGACGCGGGTGGCGGCGCCTTCGGGACCGCAGATTGCGGAGGCCATGCGCTCGGGACGGAGGATCTCGGCCGCGAGCCGGCGTACCTGCTCTACGGTCACGCTTTCGAGCTCGTTGCGGGCTGTTGGCGCGTCGAAGCGCCGGCCCCGTTCGAGAATCTCGCCGACATCGAGCGAGCACAGCCCGCCAGGCGACTCCATGTCCATCTCGAGCCCGCGCAGCAGCCCCTCCTTCGCCACCTCGACCTCGTCGCTCGCAAGATCGCCGGCGAGGCGACCGAGCTCCTCGCGAACCAGCCGCCAGGCATCGGCGAAAGCCGGCGGCGCGCACGCCCAACCGACCTCGAGAATTCCGCCAAGCCGCCGCAAAACCGGCCCCGACCAGATGTCGTAGGTCAGCCCCTCATCTTCGCGCAGGCGCTGAAAGAGGCGGCTCGAGGCGCCGTCGCCCAGGGTCCGATTGAGAACCACCAGGGCGCCGATCCGCGGATCACCAACCGCCGGCGCCTCGAAACCCAATCGCGCGTGCACCTGGTCAGTTCCCTCGCGGCTCAAGTCGTGGCGGCCCCCCCGCCAGCATAGCGGTGGCAGCGTCGGTATCCGTGGCGCGATTTCGAGGGGGAGGCGGGCGAGCCGCATGGCAATCTCGTCCGGCGCCACGTCACCGACCACCGCCGCCACCATCCCTCCCGGCTGCACGAGCTCGAGGTGGTGGCGCTCGAGGCTCTCGGACGTCAGGGCATTGAGAGTCGCCGCGCTGCCGATCACCGGACGTGCCAGGGGGTGGTTGCCCCAGGCGGCCTTGAGAAGCGCCTCTTCGACGCGTTCCGCCGGATCGTCCGCGACCAGATCGAGCTCGGCCCGTGTCACCCGCAGCTCGAGCTCGACATCGTCGGGTGCAAACGTCGGACTGAGAACGGCGTCGACCAGGAGATCGAGAGCGTCGTCGAGCGCATCGACCGTGGTGTTGACACTGACACCCATCAGCTCGGAGCTGGTCCATGCATCGACCTCGCCGCCGAGGCGGTCGACCATCAGCGCCAGCGAGCGGCGGTCGTGAGCGCCACAGGCGCGTAACGTGAGATGCTCGACAAGGTGGGTGGCGCCGGCAAGCTCGTCCGGGTCGTGCGCCGCACCACGGGTGATCCAGACGCCGGCAGCCACGGTCTTGCGACCGGGCAACGGCTGCGTCAGGAGCGCGGAGAGGGCGTGTCCATCAGGCACAGCGGGGGAGTGTACTACAGACGTTAGAACGTTGAAACGTCGAACGTCTGAACGTTGGCGCGTCGGAGTGAGACCGGGACAATTCTCAATTCTCAATTCTCGATTTTGAATTCCAGCCCCCAACCTCATCGGAGGAAGGGGAGGGTGGATGGGAATTGAGAATCAAGACTTAAGAACTGAGAATACCGGAATGGGATGGGCAGGCGGTCTCCCCCGGCTCCTCTGCTCAGTACGTCGGTGTGCCGGTGCGGCGCGCTCGTGGCGTCGGCGTCACCACGTCCTCCCAGGGCAATCGGTCGCCCCTGGGGCGCTGTGGCGGTTTCTGCTCCACATCCTTGAGAACGAATTTCCATTCGTCGTACTTCGTCCGTCCCTCGTAGATCTTGATGCTCTCGTCGGTGGAGAGCGAGTGAACGCCGATGATGGGGCCGACCTTTTCACCGCCGTCGCCGCCCTCCCGTTCGCGCTCGAAAACGGGAGTGCGGGTGGGGGTCGGTCGTGATCTCCTCCCCCGGCCGCCCGGCGCCGGGAGCCCGCGGCCCTCCTGACCGAGAAACACGAGGCCCCACGTCTCCGAATCGGTGATCGGATCCTTCCACTTTTGGCGCAGCACCCTCGGATTTGCCTCCCAGAGCTCCTTCATCCGCATCGGGTTGCGACCGTACTTCTGCTTATACAGCCGAATTCCCTCGACGTACTGCTGGCCGCGGAAGATCAGCTCCGCCTCGCGCTCGCGCTGCGCCTGGAAGCTCACGATCTCCACTGCCACCGCCATCATGATCGCCATCACGGCAATGACCATGACGAAGATCACGAGGGTGTAACCCGCTTCGGGAGATTTCGGATTTCGGATTTCGGATTTCGGATTTTCGGACGGCCGTCCTGGTTCTCGGGGAAGCGGGCGGAAAATCCGAAATTCGGAATTCGGAATTCCCGCTCGCCGCCCCACGATCCTTGCAGGTACGGTGCGCTTCATTCCGAATTCCGAATTCCGAATTTCAAGGTCCTACCACTCCTCCGAGATCAGGGATCCATCGAGAGCTACCCGGGTTCTGTCGGCATATTTCACATCGATGACCTGGTTGCCGCCGACAGATTCGTCGTCCACCAGCGGCTCGAGCTCCTCGAGATCGCTCTGTTCGGCATAGATCTCCTCCCACGCCCCGTCGGATGTGTGGGTGAAGGGGTCGGCGGGGAGAAACCGCAGATAACCGGCATCGACCAGCGCCTCCAGGCTGTCCGGATAGTGGCCCTTGTCGGCGAGGTACTGATCGATGCACGACCGCATCTGGTAGAGATCGGCGCGGATCACGGCCTCCCTGGCCTTGATGGGCGCGTTCTTCATCGCCGGCAAGGCGATGGTGGCAAGGATGCCGATGATTGCAATCACCACGATGAGCTCGATAAGGGTAAAACCCCGTACGGAGTTTTGAGTTTTGAGTTTTGAGTTTTGAGTTCGGACACCATTTGGCAACCCGCCCCTGTATTCAGGGGAGCCGTGCGGAAATTCGAAATCCGAAATCCGAAATCCGAAATTCATCGAGCTACCAGTCCGCATATTTCGTCCCATCGAGGGCGATGCCCTCGGAGCTGGTGCGAATGTCATACACATTCTCCCCTCCCCAACTGGTGGAATCCATGTCGTCCTGATATGACCGCAGCACCCAGTCGTCGTGGGTCATCGGGTCGGGCGGAATGCGGCGCAGGAACCTCCTCTTGGTCTCCTGGCCGACGATTTCCACGCCCTCCACCAGCTCTTCGAGACTCTCCGGATACCCTTCACCGCCGATCTTGACCGGGATCAACCCCTGGTCGGAGAGCCTCTTGTACTCGTCGATGGCGGTTCGGACCTGGCGCAGGGCGAGCCGGAGTTCCGTTTCCTTGCGCCGCTTGACGGTGAATTTCGCCACCGGCAGGACCATCGTCGACAGCACCGCAATCAGCGCCACCACCATCACCAGCTCGGCGAGGGTGAAGCCCGCGGTGTTCTTCCGAATCACTGCGCCTCCCTCTCCTGGGCGCCGCCATCGACGAAGAGGGCGCCGTCCGACGCCGCCACCGGCATCGGCGTGCCGTCGGCGGCCACCGCGCCTGTCGCGGTGAACACCAGAGGAGCAGCCCCCGCCTCGAGCGCACGAATTTCTAGCGACACCACCGCCTGGCCGCTTTCGATCCCGTCCAATATCAACAGGTCGAGGTCGAACCAGCCGTTTCCGGTATCCAGGTTGTCGCGTAGAATCTCCACGCCCGGCGCCGCAGTCACGGCGTCGACCGACACCCTTTTCGGATCAAAGGAGAGCCCAAATGGGAACCGGTAGGAACCGGCCCCGCCGCGCACCACAACCTGGAGAACAGTCTCCTGGCCCGGGCGGAGGGAAAGGATCGAGGGCTCGAGACCGACCAGGAGGGGCGGCACGGAGGCGTCGATCTCACCAGTCACGGGTTCGAACTCCGGCACGTCTCCCCACCCCACATCGTCGACGGACTCCTCGTCAACAATGCTCTTGTTGCCGCCCGACGGGACCAGTTCGACTCCCTGGTTTTCCTTCGGCGGCGGCGTGACCCGGCGTGGGGCTGCCGGTCGCCTCGAGGCAGGAGTTCCATAAGGCCTCTTATCAGTTCCGCCGGTGTCCCCCCGCTCCTTCTCGGATGCGTCGCTGTCGAAGGGGCCCCGCGGCGCACGCCCCGACTGGACTCGCGGCCGGGTTCCGCTGTACGAAATCCGGCTCTCGGTTCCGACCCATACCGGCGCCAGGTCCTCCTCCTCGATGTCCGGGAAGCGGATGATCTGCGGCGTCAACGTGAGCACCAGATCGATATCCTTCTTGGTGACGCTCTCGTTGCGGAAGAGCCGACCGAGCCACGGAATGTCCCCAAGCAGCGGCGTTTTGGTCACGCCCTTGGTTTTGTCGCGGCGGATGAGACCCGCCAGCATGCTCGATTCACCGCTCTTGAGGCGGATCACCGAGGTGATGGTGCGGGTGCCGATGGTGATGGCTTCGGTCTCGCCCACCTTCACCGTTTCTCCGACGTTGGAGATCTCGACCTTGAGGTCGAGGGTGATTTCGCGGTTGTGGTGGACCCGGGGCTCGACCTCGATCTTGATGCCAACGTCCTTGTACTGGAAGGAGGTGATGGGCACCACGATGCCACCGGCCCCCGAGCTGCCGGTGTTGAAGCTGGTGACCGGGATCGGCACCTCGTCGCCGATCAAAAGGCTCGCCTTTTCCCCTTCGGTGACGCGGAGCTGCGGCTGCGCCAGCACCTCGGCCTCGCCGGAGGACTTGGCGAGATTGATGAGCACCGAGGGCACGTTGATGAACCAGTCGCTCCTGGTGATATTCGAGAAATCATCGAGCCCCATGCTGCCGTCGGGCGCATTTGGGTTGGTGTTCACGGCACTGGGATCGAACCCGAGATTAAAGCTGTAGGTCGAGAGCGCGGTTCCGATGTTGGAGTTCTTGGTCGAGGCCATGATGAGGATCTCGACATCGATCAGCACCTCGGCCTTGGCCTTATCGTTGACCCGGATGAGCTTTTCGGCGATCGCCACCTTGTCGGCGGTGTCACGCAGGGTGATGGCGTTGAGCTGCTCGTTGGTCGACAGCCGGCGGGCCTCGATCAGCGACCGCAGCAGCTTGTCGATGTCCTTGACCTCGGCATTGGAGAGGAAGAAGGTCTTGATGACCAGGTCCTCGTACTCGCGGCGATTCTGCGGAGTGTCGTCGGCAATGATGATCGAGTGCTCGTCGAGCACCTTGTAAAAGTGGCCCGCCGCCTGCATCACCATCTCCAACGACTGCTCGGCCGTGAGGTCCCGGAGCTCGATCGCGAGGCGGTCGTCCTTCAATTTCGGATCGAAGAGGGCATTGAAGCCGTAGGCCTTGCCGATGGCGTTGTAGATCTCCTTGACCGGCTTCGGCTTGGGAAAGTTGAGGGTGATGGGCGCCGTCGATTTCGGGTTGAGAACCGGCGGTTGGACCTTAGCCTCGCGTGCCGCTTTTTTGAGGTCCTCGAGCTTGCGGGCGCCATCCGGGGTCGACAGGATTTCCATCTCCTCCTGGACGTTTTCCAAAATCTGCTCCGCGTACTGGTTGGTCGGGTCGAGTTGCACCGCCATCTGGAGCTCGTTGCGAGCCGCCAGCAGACGCCCGAGCTTGCGCAGAGTGACGCCATTTTGAAAGTGCTTCTGGGCCGCCTTCTGGCGCGCAAAGGTCAGCTGCATCTTGTACTCGACGTTGTTCGGATCCTCGGCCAGCGCCTGCAGATAGTGATAGACGGCGGCATCCCAGTTCTGGTGTTCGAACGCATTCTCGCCCTCGTCCGCGGTCTTCTTCGCGGTGCTGCATCCCACCACCGCCAGAATTAACCAGGTTGTGAAGACAAAATTGAGAATCCTGGATTCACTTCTCAGATAACGGTACAAGGGTGTCCTCCGAACGTGCATAACCAACAAATCCGATCAGTACCGACTCGAGACCAATTTCGCGCACGATGTAAATGCCGTTGAGCACATCTCCAACTATCGCGACGTCGATTTTAGTTGTACCGGGTTCGCTCCCGCCCCTGCGAAACGCCGCCACGGGGTCGGACGCCGGTCCAAAGTATCCTATGAACTCGCGATCGAATGGCGGCGGCGGCGGTTTTGGATTGCCGTCTGATCCGACCGCCTGCCGCGGCTTCCGGGTTGGACGCGGTGGCATGGTGGGCCGTGGGATCGGGGTCGGCGACGGGGTCAGGTTCTTCGTCGGCGTCGGCGGCGGTCTGAAAGTGAATGGATTGCCCGCCGAGTCGGCAGTCTCCGTGCTCTCGCGACCCATCCCGTCGATCTCCAACGGTGGGAGGTTGCGGGCAACATAGTCGATCTCGCTCGGGTTGCCCGAGTCACCACCGAGACCACCGCCTCCCCAGTACCACACACCAATCACTGCGACGACCACAAAAATACCAACAAAAACCGCGAGGCGAATGCGTTCTCGGGACGTCGTAGCCTCAGCCATCATCCCCCCCCGCGGCGCCTTGGATACCGCCCATGAGGCGACGCAACTGCTGTTCATCCGCCTCGGCCAGGTAGGTGACGATGCTCACCGTCATGCTGAGCTCACGGCTCACCGGATCCTGGTCACCTGTAAGGCTCAGATTTTGAACCACCAGAAACTCGGGGCTCGCCTGCAGTTCCGCCAACATCTGCCGGATTTGCCCGTACTCGCCCACGACTGAAAACTGCACCCCAAAGCGAATAAACCCGGTCCCCCGGTCTTCATTCGCAGAGTACGTGAAGCTGTCGGGCAGCAACCCCGCATTCCGGGTTGCCGATCCCACCGCGCGCAAAATGTCCGTCAGACGATCGTTCAGATCGCCAAACACGTCCGCGTAGAGGTGTGAGAACTGCTGCTCGAGCTCGACAACCCGATCGTGGTCTGCTGTCGTTGCCATGAGTAAGCCATCGAGGCGAGTGATTTCGCTTTCGAGCTCGTCAATCTGGCTGCGAACCTGGGCCCGGCGTCCGCCGGATTCCGACGTCTGCCACGCGTAGAGCACCACCGCCGCGATACACACCATCACGGCCGGCAGCCACACGGCCAGCAATCGCTTCCACGGGCGCAGGTCGATCGTCACGGTGCTTCCTCGTACGGGTGATATGTCACCCGCATGCTCAGCAGGTACGTCGCGAGCGTTGTTTCTTCGGGGGTTTTTTCACTCGACGGCGTGGGATTCTCGAATCGGGGGTCGGCAATCAAATTATCGAGGAAGTTCAACATCGCGTCTCGATTTCTCGCAATCGCCACCAATGACAATGTCACCTCGTCGGCGCCGACGCTCGGGGAAATCTTCGTCAAACGCAGATCGTAGGGCATGACCCGTTCGATGTCGTCGAGCATTTCGATCCACGAAAAGGAATGTTCGCGCAGGACGAGATTGGTGGCATCAACTCTCCCCTTGAGGGACCGCCACGGGACCTTTTCGAGAACACTTACGTCCGTCGTCACCTCGGTCGCGAGGGCGGTGTACCGATGCTCGAGCTCATCCCTCATGGTCGTCTCATCGTCGAGGTGCCGGTTGGCGACCAGGTACAGCCTGAGGTTGAAACCGATCAGAATCAGTGCCAACAATCCGGCGACTGCCGCGACGATCCACACCGGCCTGGTGTTCAGAAACGGGCGGGTGGCGAGATTCGGCGTGATCACCTCAGCTCTCCCGTCACTACGGCAATGGTGGGCGCAATCCGCGCGGCGCCGATCCGGCTCGCAACAGTGGTCGGCCCACAAGGAGGCGCACCCCCGTCGGGCGCCGGCGCCAGACCCTCCTGCGCCGCCAACCACTCCCGCAGCGCGACATCCACATCCGGATTGTCACAGCTCAGCTTGACCTCGATCTGTCCCTCCACCCCGAGTGTGTCACGGATGAATCCCAGGGTGAGGCCGGTTTCGCGGAGGACGGCGCCGCGGCTGTCGCCGCCCGCAGCAAGGGGTTTGGTACGCAGGACCTGCGGCACAGCTTCCGAGAGCAGGAGGAGAGACAGAAAGAATTTTTCGTGCTGGATGACCAGGGTTGGGCGGCCCGCGCCGGCGCCTTTCGGGACGATCGCGAACAGTCGAGTGGTGATGAGTCCGACCTCGATGCCGATCGACAAGAACGTGGTCTCGATAGCCGCCATCGCCCGTTCGATACCGGCCATGACCAGCACCGGCCTCTTGCCCGCGGACTCCGGCAACGGGACGACCGACAATCGGAGATCGGTCGGGGCCACCGGAAGGAGCTTCCTCAGTCGCCAGCGAACCACGTCCTGGAGCTCTGCTTCCTTGCGGGGAACGCGGTCGATTTCGATCAGATAGCTGCGGAGCCATCCAGTGGGTACGATCACCGCCGCCGTCTTGGCGCCCTCCGCAGCACCCTTGAGCCTGGCGAAGACCGAGGCCACCGCTTGCCGATCCATCGCCTGCAGACCCACGGGACCGATCTCGAAACTGCCGTCCGGCAGCTCTTCGGCGGCGCAGTGGAACTCTCCCTTGGCGGTGCGGTGCACGACGACCGCCTCTCGGGGATCCAGTGTCCACCCCGTACTGGGAGGAGGGCTGGTCAAAAGACGTTCCAAGTTCATTCGACGAAGGTCACCTTGTTGATGTCATGGAGCGAGGTCTCACCGGCAAACACCTTCTGCAGCGCCGACTCGCGCAGGAACCGCATGCCCTCGGCCTTGGCAGCACGTTTGATTTCGGCCGCCGATCTTCGGTCGAGAATGAGCTGGCGGATATTGTCGGAAAGATTCAACAGCTCGGCGATGGCGAGCCGGCCGCGATAGCCTGTACCGTTGCATTCGATGCAACCGCCACCTTCGTAGAAGGAGAAATCTCGGTAGCGGTCGGGGTCGAGACCCGAATCCTCGAGCAGGATGTCCGAGACCTGGGCCGGGCGCTTGCAGTGGATGCAGATGCGGCGCACCAGACGCTGGGCGAGCACGCAGTTCAGCGCCGCCACGAAGTTGTAGAGATCCACATTCATATTGAGGAACCGCCCGATCACGTCGACCACGTTGTTGGCGTGAACTGTGGTGAAGACCAGGTGGCCGGTGAGAGCCGATTGCACTGCGATCTGGGCGGTCTCCTCATCACGAATCTCGCCGACCATCACTTTGTCGGGATCGTGGCGAAGGATCGAGCGTAATCCGCGGGCAAACGTCAGGCCCTTTTTCTCATTCACCGGAATCTGAGTGATCCCCGCGAGTTGATACTCGACCGGATCTTCGATCGTAATGATCTTATCCTCGGAGGAACGAATCTCGGACAGGCACGCGTACAGGGTCGTGGTCTTCCCCGAACCGGTGGGACCCGTCACCAGCACCATCCCGTAGGGCTCATTGATGAACTTACGAAGCTGTCGTTTGGTGTCATCCTCGAGGCCGAGCACTTCCAGGTTGAGGGTGTGGAACTCGGCGTTGGTGGACTCCTTGTCGAGGATTCGGATCACCGCGTCCTCACCGTGGACGGTCGGCATGATCGAAATGCGGAAGTCGATGGTGCGCCCGGAAAACCTGACCTTGAAGCGGCCGTCCTGTGGAATCCTCTTTTCGGCGATGTCGAGCTCCGACATCACCTTGACGCGGCTGACGATGGTCGAGTGGTGCCGCTTGTCGATTGACTTCATCGCCTGGTACAAAACACCGTCGATACGGTACTTGACAACCACCTCGCGTTCCCGGGTCTCGATGTGGATATCCGATGCCCGTCGTTGAATGGCGTTAAAGAGGATCGAATCCACGAGGCGGATGATGGGTGACGAGTCAGCCGTTATGCTGTCGATGGAGAGGACCTCTTCACCATCCTCCGCCTCCTGCACGAGCTGCATGCTGAAACCCTCGGTCGCTTCGTCAAGGACCCTCTGTGTGGATTCCGACTTCTCGAGAATATCGCCAATCTTGTTGGCCGGGCCGACTGCTACATCGAGAGGACGGGCGAGGGCCAGCTCCACCTCGTTGAGTCGTGTCACATCTGAGGGGTCCGCCATCACGACGTACAACGTCTCCCCCTCGGAGCGCAGCGGCAGGAATTGGTAGCGCAGCATGATCTCGACGGGGATGGTCTGAAAGAGCTCAGGGTCGACGTGGAACTCGTCGAGAGGGTCGAAGTCCAGACTGAGACGCTCCGCCAGATCCCGCGCCTTTTGTTCTTCTTCCCGACCTTCCCTCTCCTGGTCGAGAATGACGAGTTGCTCTTCTATGTTGGAATCTGTCGCCATGGCTTCCTCACGCAATCTTGCTCACGATTGTAAGCAGCGGATAATAAACCGCCAATAAGAGCCCCGCAACAATCAGACCCATAACGACCAGGATCATAGGTTCGAACAGGGTCACGATCGTGGAAAGACTGAAATCGATGGACTCGTCGAAGAAATCCGAGGTGTGCTGGAGCATTTCCGGCAGCGCGCCGGTTGACTCTCCGACCCGGATCATCGCCAACGCCATCTCCGGCGCCTGTCCGGTGTCTTCGAGGGCATCGGACAGCGGTCGCCCCTCCTGAACCTCTTGCACACACCCCAAAAAGAGCTCAGAGATGTATGTGTTGCTGATCGAGGTCGAGGCCGTCTCGAGCGCCGGCACCATTGGCGTGCCCCCTCCGAGGAGAATGGCCAGCGAGCGGCTGAACTGGGAGAGGGCGAAGAGGTGAGCCAGCCGACCGACGAGGGGCAGACGCAATCGCCAACGGTCCGTCATCATCCGGCCTGACGGCGAAGAGCGCCAGACTCGGATTCCATAAAACAACAGTGCCATCACCACGGCGATGATCAGCAGGTTGCTCTTCGTGAAATCAGCGACCCCGAGGACAATTCTCGTCGGCAGCGGGAGTTCGGTCTCGAACTGCACGTAAAAGTCCTTGAAGGCCGGAATTACCTTGATCATCAGAATGATCACCAACCCGACGGACAACGTCACCAGGACCGCCGGGTAGGTGAGCGCACCGATGATCTTCCGGCGAACCTCTTCGACGAGCCGTTGGTACTCCACGAACCGTTCCAGCACCTGTTCGAGCTCGCCCGTCCGCTCGCCGGCCCGCAGGGAGTTGGCGTAGAGCCTCGGAAAGGTCTCGCCGAGGGCCAGGAAAGCATCGGATAACGCAATCCCCGTCACTACCTGTTGGTGGATCTTGTCGAGAAGGGCCCGGAAGTGGGGATCGGTCTGTTGGTCCTTGAGCAACTCGAGAGATTGTGCGAGCGGCATGCCGGCATGAAGCAGAGTCTTGAGCTGGGTGTTGAAGAGCAGGAAGTCCTGGCCCTTGACTTTTTCGGAGCGCGAGAAAAACGGGACTCGAAAGCGTGATCGCGCTCCCGAAAGGCTGAAGACGTGGAAACCCTCGGCCTCGAGCTCGCGGCGAAGTCCATCCAAAGAAGCCGCGACCCGCCGCTGCTCCACGACCGAGCCATCTGGAGCCCCGAGTCGGCAGACGAACTCAGGCACTCAGCTCCCCCCGGAACCCTGGGAGTGGACAATCAGTACGAGTCCGGTGTCGGCATCCTCGGAGGCGCCGGCGCCGATGTAGACCTTTTGTTCCGGGGCGATGAGAACGTTGGTGCGCAGGAGGATGTCGACCTCCTGGGTGCCGTCGGGCTCTACCGTCACATGTTTGAGGATCAGCGGACGCAGGTGGATTCGGTCTCCCGGATCCGGGCTCCCCCACGGGGTGTCCGCGGAGTAGTCGATGGTGTGGGGGTAGAACGAGATCTGGAAGCCGTCTCCGAGGTCGGCCTGCGCCGGGCTTCCGAGCTCGCCTTCCAGAACCGCCTTCCCGAGACGGCGGAAGGAGGCGAACTTGAACATCTTCCGCAAACGGTCATCGGTCTGCACCTGGCTCGCAGCGCTGTAGGGTTCGGATCTGCCCTCGAGAAGCTCGACCTCGATACTGTACCCGTCCGGCACGCTGTCAAGTTCGGCGACGACTGCAGCCACGCGGTCGACAACCTGCGGGAGATCCTGAACCGTCATCCGTGACCGACTCGGCTGCAAAGTCAAGGTTCCGTGTTCCGACAGCAACGGTTGCACCGCTGAGGAGGCCTCCGAGACCGATATATGTTCGAGGGTGAAGACACGCGACACGGTCTCCAGGGCCACGGCCGTACCGATTGCCGTCAGCACCATCACGGACAGCATCAGAGTTGATCTTTGCCACATGATTTCATAGCTCCATTGCGGGGTTGACGATGAAATAGACCGCAGTGCCGCTGTCGTCCTCGGCCGCGAACTGGTAAATGCGCACTTCTTCACCGGCCATTTCGACCTCGACGGTCGGCGGCGCCATCTCGACATTTCCTTCAACGGAAGCTTCGATTCCCGGCGCCGACGAGCCCCCATCCCCTCCGAGCGTTACCTTCCAAAACAGACCGCCGGCGATCACGATCATGATAGCCGCTGCCGCCGCCAGCCATGGACGTCGGCGCCTCTGCAGCCGGCGCGCGAGACGTTGTCGTCTGATCCCGGCCGTCACGGCGGCCGCACACGCCTCGACATCCGCCTGCAAAACCACCGGTTCGGGCGCCGCGGCAAAGAGCAGGCTCGGATCTTCCGACAGAGCGTATTTTCGACACGACGCGCACTCGCGAAGATGGCGCCGGAAGCTCCGCCACCGATCCTCATCGAGCGATTCGTCGAGATAGGAACTCAGAAGTTCTCGAAACATATTGCAGTCCATCTCATCTCCTCTCGGACGCCGGCAGATACTCGGGAAACCGCGCCCTCACCTCACGCCGCAACGCTTTTCGCGCCTGAAAAATGTGGTTGCGGACTGTCGTCGCCGAGCATCCCAGAACCTCGGCCACTTCGGCCGTATCCAGACCCTGCATCTCGCGCAACACGAATGCGCTGCGCTGTTGAGGCGTCAAGACTCCCACAATCTGATTGAGGATCCTGTCCGCCTCGGCTCTGTCGGTACTCGATCCCGCGCCTTCGCCGGTGCCCACAAGTCGCAGATGGTGCTCTGTATGCGCCTTGTGAGTCCGTTCCCTGCTCGACCGCGAACGCAGGAGATCGATAGCGAGATTGGTACCGATGCGGTAGAGCCAGGTCGAAAAGCTGTAGCGGGAATCGTAGCGGTCGAGACGTTGCCAGGCTTTGAGAAAGGCCATCTGAACCACGTCCCAGGCCTCGGCATCGTCGGCGAGAATTCGGGCCACCGCCCGATGGAGGCCACCGGAATGGCGGCGGACCAATTGGGCAAACGCTTCTTCATCGCCGTCCTGCGCAGAACGGACCCATCCGCGGTCAGTCATGACCGCCTCGTCGTTGATTCCGACGTCTGCAGGCAGTGTGCACAGGTTCTCCCTCACCATCGTTCCCCATACGTATTACGGATCACAGCGTGAAGGTGTTGGTGTCATCGAAGCCGATCGTAGCATCACGGCGGGCTTAGCCCACATTTCTCACCAGTATTCTGCTGCGGCCAGCGATGAACCGCGCCCAGCGTTGTTTTCTCGCTTCGGGGTGCTCGACGTGCTGTCAAGTACGACTCCGCGCCCCTCAGGTCGATAACCCCACTGGGCACGGCACCTCGCTGCCCTCGCGACGAAAACTGGTGAGAAGTGCGGGCTAACGGCCCTCCTCTTCTGATTTTCCTCCCGCGCCTGGCGGGCGGCGGAAGAAAAATCAGAAAACATGGATTATCATTCTCGAGTCAGGAGGCGTTGATGGACATTTCGATCGAGTATTGCGTGGTCTGAAATTACCAACCTCGGGCCGCCGGGCTGGCGGCCAAGTTGGAGCAAGAGTTCGGAGCTACGGTCGAGCTGATCAAGGGCAAGGACGGGGTCTTCGAGGTCACGGTCGACGGGAACCTGGTGTTCTCCAAGCGCGCTCTCGGGAGATTCCCGGATGACGGCGAGGTGGCCGGGAGCATCCGTGACGATGCCAGGTGAAACAAAGTTAACAATGCAGAGGAATTTTTCCTGTGAGTGTGATCTGTGCCAGCATTGTTAACTTTGTTTCACCTGGCACCGCTACGAATCTTCATCCTCGGTATGTAGCCGCCGGCGGTATATGTGGCGCTCGAGGATCCTCGAGTATGGCGTCCAGGCCTCATCGTCCGAGCCTTCTGCGGCAATCGCTTCGAGCATCCCGGCCATCTTCGAATCCAGGTTGTCGGCCATGTGCACCAGCAGAGCTTCAGGCGTCTTCGGCCGCCTCGGAGAACCGAAGCTGTACTCACCGTGGTGTGAGAGCAGGATATGGAGCAACTGACGACGGGTTTCCCGTGGAAAGCCCTCCAGCTCGCCGATCTTCTTTTCGACGAAAAGCGTCTCCATCGGAAGGTGTCCGATCAACCGCCCGTCATCGGTGTACTCGATTGAGGCAGCTATCTCGAGCTCCCAGATCTTGCCCAGATCATGGAGCAGGGCGCCCGCAACTACAAGGTCGGCGTCGAGGCCGTAATGCTCCGACAGCAAACGGACAACCCCCACCACCGACACCGTGTGCTCTAAAAGACCCGATCGAAACGCGTGGTGCATCGATCGCGCGGCCGGCGCTGCTCGAAATCGCTCCTCCACCTCGGGGTCGGAGAAAACCAGGGACAGCAGCCGCCGCAGATCGGGATTGCCGATCCCCTCGATCGCATCCATCAGCCGCTTCCAAAGCAGCGTCGGATCGATGGATGACGAACGCAGAAAAAGTTCCTCGTCGACGGTCGCCCCCGGCACCGTCTCCGCCTGTCGTATGACGATCTGAAGCTGCTGATTGTACCGTTGCACCTGGCCCTTGACCCTGACGACGTTTCCGCGCTCGAGCACGCCGCGAACGCGATCGACATTCTGCCAAACCAGCGCCGTCACCTCGCCCGTGCGGTCGCCTAGGACCGCTGCCAGATAGGGGCCCCCTCCGCGACGCTGACGGATATCGGCGGCTCGAACGGCGTAGACTTCCTCGAGTTCCGATCCCGCGCTGAGGTCCTTGATCCACACCCGCTGCTCGTCGGTCATGATCCGCTCCACCTCAGCCCGCGCCGAGTTGTGCGTACACCTGGTCGAGATACTCTTCATGAACTTCAACCAGGTACTCCTCGCGGAGCTTCTCCACCAGGCCCCTGGTCTGGCTCTCATACGACTCTGCTGACCGCTGGCGACGGAGCTCCGAACTCACGTCCTCGAAAGGTTGGTATCCCGCGGGAATCCGCCGCACCAAACGAATGACCTGGATCCCTCCGGGCACCGGAATCGGATTGGCAATCGCGCCGTCGTCGAGCCCGTCCAGCGCCTGTATGAGATCCGCGCGGCAATCATCCACCGGTATCTCTCCCAGATCCTGCAACTCTGCTCCAGCCAATGTCGCCTCGGCCTTGAGATCCGCGCCGTCGCGAACACGGTTCACCATTCCTTGAGCTCTCTGTTCAGCCTGGGCAATAGAGGTGTCGTCGTCTACCGAAATGAACACCTGCTCGAGCTCAACCTTTGCCGGCACCTGATAGTTGTCCTTATCCTCCTCATACTGCTGCCGCAACTCCTCTTCGGTGATCTCGATTGGCCGCACCTCGCCCTGCACCGCACGCTGGAGCATGATTGTTCGCCGGTATCTCTCGCGAAGCCCTTCCAGGGTCAGGCCCGAGCTCTCGAGGGCTTGTTCCCATGCCTGGTCGTCCTGCAGGTTGTTTTCCTCGCGCAGATTCGCAATCGCCTGATCAACCATTTGATCCTCGACAACGACGCGTTTTTCGGTGGCGCGCTCCAAGAGAACGAGCTCGTTCACGACCTCCTTGAGAAGCATCTCGACGAACTGGTGCAAGTCCTCGCCGGTCGGCTGCTGCGGAAGCTGGCTGAGCTCTTGCCGGACCCTGTCGGTAAACTCCGTGACCGTGACGATCCGGTCGTTGACCCTGATCAGGGGCCCCTCCAGAAGGACTCGCTCGCCGGCGCCCGCAACCACTACCATCGCCATCAACGCAACGACGAGGTTGACAACCCTCTTACGAATCACCTTGACCCTCCGCATATCTGCCGCTGTATGAAAACCACAGGGACTCTTCTTTAACCTCGACCCCGATCTCGACCGCCAATTCGAGAACGCATGTGCGGAAAAACCCTCTCGCTTGTCGCTGGGCAAACTCGGTGCGTACCGCAGTCTCGACATCGCTGCGATCCGGAGGACCCGGCGGCACGACCTCCAGAACCTGAAAGACATGGTATCCGGACGGACCCTGAACAGGATCAGAGAACGAGCCGGCTTCAAGCGCGAAGATCACCTCGTCGATCTCAGGCGTCAAGCTCCCCTGATCGAAGAACCCGAGCTCACCTCCGTCCGCAGCATTGGGTGCGCGGCTCACCTCGCGCGACAGCTCGACGAAGTCTTCTCCCGCAGCCAGCCGCTGACGCGCCTCCAGCGCCTCCTCATAGGTATCCACCAACAGCTGTCTCACATGAGCTCGCGGCGGACGTACGACCTCCAATCGCCGGGCCACCTCGTCAGAAACCTCAGCCTCGTCGGGCGCCGGGGGCTTCCCGCAGAGCTCGTCGAGCAACCACTGCATCTCGGCAGGTCCCAGCGCCAACGGATCCGACACCGCAGTCACATCACGCCGGCGAGCGGTCTCCAATACGACCAGGCGATCGAGATATTGGTCGAGCAGCCGCGATGTCACATCCGCCCCCACCGCCTGCCAGCCCTCACCGGTCACCTCGCTCACATAGTCCTGGAATGGTGCGATCTCAAGCTCCCGGCTGCCGACCCGCGCAACAGTGTCGCCACCACCGCCGCACCCCACAGCACCGCCCAATACGAGCACGGCAAAGCATCGGTGAACGCGATCCAACGTGACCATCCGCGAAGACTAGCATGGATGCTGAATGCCGGATTTCGAATTTCGAATTTCGAATTTCGAATTTGCCGTCCCAAAACCTCCATCCTGAACCGGGACGCCACTGCCGGCGTGGCGCTGTTGCAGAGGGCCTCACCGCTATCTACCGCTTTGATTTTTCATTTCTGGGTCGGGAGCAACGATCGGCGGTAGAGCGGGCGGAGGATCCAGCCGAAAACGCTGCCCATCGGTCTGCCGGTCGCGACCGAGCCGAGGCGCAGCAGCCCTTCCCCTACGAAGAAGAAATCGAGCACGAGCATCATCGGGCCGCTGCTCGCGAGGCCGTCGCGGAGATTGACGAGACCGCCCACCAGCTCCGCAGCCGCGCCCATCGCCGTCAACCAGATGGGCCGCACGCCGAGATGAGCTCCCCACAGCTCTTGATCGGAACGCGGGCCCAACGTGACCGCTGCCGTCGTCAGCGTCGTGCGAAGGATGGATGGCGGTGGCGACTCCGCGCAGGGCGACACATATGCTCTCCCCGGCGGCGGCAGCAGCCGCAAGGTCGGTCCGGTGGCCGCCGAATCAGAGCATCGTCTGAACCGATAGACCCAGAGCCGACCTTCCTGACCCGTGCGGTCGAGACGGTAGAAACCTCCCCGATATCTCAGCACGGCGTCGCCATACCAATCATGTCGATGGACGGGTGAAACCAGTTCGAGGACGCCGCCAGATTCGTCCAGACTGCGAAGCTCGGGCACCGTGGCTTCCCGAATCGGCTCTTTCTTCGGCGCTAACAGCCCAAAGGGAATCCCAAGCATGGACCCGACCGTCTCGGCATCGAGCCGGACAACCCCCCACATCGTCGAGTTCTTCTGCCAACGCCGCAGAACCCACCGATCACCGGCGCCCGCCGCCGCCCGCCCGATGACCTCGTAGAAAACCTCTCGCCACAACACCGCTGTGCCCGGCATCTGTCCCATGGCCACCCTCAACCCGAGATCGAGGCGCGGGCTGGTCACGATCAACTCGCCACGAGACGACGGGCTCACGAAGACGCCGTCACCGAGGTCTTCTCCCTGTTCGGAATCCATAAGGTTATGGTAACAGCGGGCAGTCAGCGCGGAAGGGATTTCGGATTTCGGATTTCGGATTTGACGTCCCGCAGCATACATCCGCTGCCGGGAAGGCACAGTCGGCGTGGCGCTGTGGCGGAGGGCTTCGTCGCAAGGCACGCGAGACGTCGTCAGATGGCGGTCGCTTGCGACCGCCAGATTGCGACGTATCGCGGGCCGCAGTAGAGGCCCGTAGCGGCAGCGCCGCGGGCGGCGCAGCCGCCACGCCGACCCCTGGCGCTCCAGGAACGAACCACGCCCCGCGGAATCGGAGTGAAACGGAGACGCCCCCGAACCGCCGATCACTCGTAACTGATCGCCGATGACTCCGTGACTGCCAGGGCCTCGAGGAAAGCGAGAATGTCGGCGATGTCGGAGCCGTTGTCGCCAGTGGGAAGAGTGATCTCGCCGGAGGGGCTCACCTGGGCACCCGGGCGGGCGGTAACGGCCTCGACAAGCCGCGCCGACGGCGCGATCGATGGGTCCAGCCGAAGTCGCCAACGCCGCCCCCGACGGGTCACCGATATCACCCCGGCGCCGCGCGCCATCACCCGCACCCGCTGCGCCTGGGCCAGAGCCTCGACCTGTGGCGGCGCCGGTCCATAGCGATCCGTCATCTCCTCGAGCAGCGCCGCCAGCGCTTCCTCGTCGTCACAGGCGGCAAGACGCTTGTAAAAGCTCAAGCGCAACGGCGGCTCGGGCAGATATCGCTCCGGGAGCTGAAGGTCCATTCCCAACCGGAGCTCGACCTCTCGCCGGATGGCCGCCGGCCGCCCCTCGAGCTCCGCCACCGCCTCTTCCAGAAGCTGGCAGTAGGTCTCGAAGCCCACGGCCTCCAAAAAACCGTGCTGCTCGGCGCCGAGGAGGTTACCGGCGCCCCGGATCTCGAGGTCCCGCGCCGCGATCCGAAAACCGGCGCCAAGCTCGCAGAACTCCTGGATGGCGGCCAGGCGGGCGCGGGCAGGCGGCGTAAGCGCCTGACCGGGAGGAACCAGAAAATACGCGAAGGCGAGGCGCTGCGACCGCCCGACTCTTCCTCGCAGCTGATAGAGCTGGGCGAGCCCGAAACGATCAGCCCGGTTAACCAGCAGGGTGTTGGCGTTGGGGATGTCGAGCCCGTTCTCGACGATGGCGGTCGCAAGTAGGACATCGGCCTCGCCATCGAGGAATGTGCGCATGGCGCTCTCGAGGTGACGTTCCGACATCTGTCCGTGGGCGACAACCACCCGCGCCTCCGGCACCACCCGCCTCAGCCAGTCTGCGAAGGCGCCCATCGAGCGCACTCGGTTGTGGACGAAGTAGGTCTGGCCGCCCCGTTCCATTTCATACAGAATGGCTTCGCGCACGATCTCCTCAGAGAACTCGATGACGGAGGTCTCGACCGCCTGCCGGTCCCGTGGCGGGGTCTCGATGATGGAGATATCACGCAGACCGCTGAGGGAAAGATTGAGGGTGCGGGGAATCGGGGTCGCCGACATGGCGATCACATCAACCTCGGTGCGCAGCTTCTTGAGGCGTTCCTTCTGGGCGACACCAAAACGTTGCTCCTCGTCAAGGACGAGCAGCCCGAGGTCGCGGAAGTGAATGGTGTCGGCCAACAATCGATGGGTGCCGACCACCACATCCACACGACCCTCGGCAAGTCCCTCGATGGTCTCACTGACTTGGGCGGGCGATGAGAATCGCGACAGCATTCGCACCTCAACCGGAAAACCTTCGAACCGGCGGTGAAAGGTCTCGCGGTGCTGCTCAACGAGGATCGTCGTCGGTGCGAGCAGAGCGACCTGCTTGCCTTCGAGCACTGCCTTGAACGTGGCACGGATCGCAACCTCAGTTTTCCCGTAACCGACATCACCACACAGAAGCCGGTCCATCGGCCGCTCGGACTCCATGTCGGTCTTGATGTCCTGAACCGACCGTTCCTGATCCGGTGTGAGATCGAAATCGAAGGCATCCTCGAACTCCCGCTGCCACGGCGAGTCCGATGAGAAGGCGAAACCCCTTGCCGCGTGACGAACCGCCGCCAGACGCAGGAGCTCGGCCGCCATTTCGCGCACTGCCTTTTTGACTCGCGCCTTACGCCTTCGCCACGTCCCTCCACCGAGCCGATCGAGCTTGGGATTGACGTCCGCGTCACCACCGGCAAATTTCTGGATCAAATCCGCTCGCTCGACCGGCACCAGCAACGAGTCGCCGCCGTGGTAGGCAAGAGCCAACATCTCGAGCTCCCGGCCCTCGACTGCCACCCGTCTGAAGCCGGTAAAACGCCCGATGCCGTGGTCCATGTGCACGACCAGATCTCCAGGACGGAGGTCGCGCAGATCCGATGCAAATGCCCCCCTTCCGGAGCGCCGCCGCCGCGGCGCCGGGGCAGCGGTAAGATCACGCCGCCCATACACCGCGAATCCGCCATCCCATACACAACCGTGCTGCGGCCCGCCTTCGACGATGGCCACCCCGCCGGCCGGTGGCGGCGCCGCGACCGGCTCGATCCCCCCTTCGCGCAGAAGGTGGGCGAGGCGCCGACCCTCTCCCACAGTGGCCGTCACCAGTACCTGCGCCATGTCCTGACCCCGTCTCGCCCGAAGCATCGGCACGAGGTCTGGGAGACGGCGGACAAAGCTCTCGGTAGCGTGGGTGGAGAGCCGCCGCCAGGTCGTCGAGCCGTCCACCAGCTCGAGGCTTTCCAATCGCAGCGAGGCGTCTTCGATCAGCGGTCGGATCTTTTCTGGCGTCCGCAACAGGCGATCGGGCGGCGGAAGATCCACCGAGCGTCGGCGGAGGCCCTGCCACTCCCGTTCCTGGACCGTCCACCATCGTCCAAGCTCGCCTAGGACCTCGTCTCGCTCGCAGACGATCACCTGATCCGCCAGATCGAACCAGCTCGTCGACTCGCCGCCCAGGTGTAGTGCGCCCCACCACAGGCGTCGCTCGGCGCCCTCCATCATCTGGCCCGCCAACGCGGGAAACTCGCCCTCGAGCTGCGCGGCCACCTCGAGCAGCCGATCCGGTTCCGCTGGAAAGGGGTTGAGAGGAAGCACCGTGGCGCGCTCGACCTCGTCCCCGCAGCTTCGTTGGGTGGCGGGGTCGAAGGCTCTGATCGACTCTACCCTGTCGTCATCGAGCTCTATACGAAGACCCGTCTCTCCTCCAGGGTGGAGATCAACTACCCATCCACGCATCGCAAACTCCCCAGCCTCTTCGACCACGTCGACCCGGTGGTATCCGGCCGCCGAAAGACGGCCCGACAGCGCGAGTGGATCGACGCCCTGCCCACGCTCGATGTCGTGTGCCGCATCTGAAATCGCATGAGGTGATGGAATGAGCGACGGAAGGACGCGCGCCGGTACGACAATGACATCCACCTCGCCCGCCGCCACCCGCTGCATGACGTGCACGACCTGCAGCCGCGCCGCCAGAGGCGGCTCGGCGCCGAGGTATGGGCCGGCAAGGTCTGCCGGCACGACGGCCGCCCGGACACCGGGTGCGAGCAGACCCAGCCCCGCCGCCAGATCCTCCGCGTCCGCCACGTGCGGCACCACGATGAGGGCCAAACGCCGTGGCCAGCCATGAGCGGCAAGGGCGGCCACAGCCAACGATCGAGCCCCTGCCACGACGCCACCCACGGCGACGCCTGAAGCACCGCGCTCCAGCTCGCGAACCAGCGCGCTGAGGTCGGGGAGGGGGTATGTCGTCATATCAGTTCGAAGGTCCTGTCGGGAAAGTGACCAGTGATCAGTCATCAGTGATCAGTGGAAAATGACGCGGCGTTCCAAACCGATCACTGATGACTGATCACTGTCCCCGCCCATTGGCTCTACACCATCTTCAGCAGATGCCCCATCTTGAGCTTCTTGGTCTCGAGGTACGACCGGCTGCTGTCGGTGGGCGGCACCTCCAGGGGCACCCGCTCGGCGATCTCGAGACCGAATCCGCGCAGCGCCGTGTATTTTTTTGGATTGTTGGTCATTAGCCGCAGCCGCCGTGCCCCGAGATCGGCCAGAATCTGAGCTCCGGTTCCATAATCGCGCGGATCCGGCTTGAAACCGAGGTGGAGGTTGGCCTCGACCGTGTCCACTCCCCCGTCCTGCAGTTCGTATGCGCGTAGCTTGTTGAACAATCCGATACCGCGCCCCTCCTGGAGCAGATAGAGGAGGATGCCCGAACCCTCCTTCGCGATCCGGCGCATAGCGGCATCGAGCTGATCGCCGCAATCGCAGCGGCGGGAGCCGAACACATCGCCGGTGAGACACTGCGAGTGAACCCGCACCAGCACCGGCGCCGCCGGGTCGATCTCGCCCATCACGAGCGCGACATGCTCCTCGCCGGTGACCCGGTTGCGGTAGGCGTAGATGCGGAAGTCGCCGGCCTCGGTCGGCAGGGCCGGCCCCGCCACCCGTTCCACCAACTTCTCGTTCCGCATTCGGAAGGCGATGAGATCCGCCACCGTGAGGATTCCGAGTCCGTGCTCTCGTGCGATCTCCTGCAATCGCGGGAGGCGCGCCATCTGACCGTCGTCGTCCATGATCTCGCACAGCACGCCCGCCGGGGTGAGACCGGCCAATTTCGCGAGATCGACCGAGGCCTCGGTGTGACCGGCCCGTTTGAGCACGCCGCCCCGGCGCGCCCGCAGCGGAAATGTGTGCCCGGGCTTCTGGAGGTCATCCGGCTTCGTTTTCCCGTCGACCAACGCCCGCACCGTCGCCGCCCGGTCGTGGGCCGAGATGCCGGTGGTTGTCCCCTCCTTGACCTCGACGCTGACCGTGAAGGCGGTTCCGTGAGTGGAGGTGTTCTTCTCCACCATCAGTGGCAGCTCGAGCGCGTCGCAGCGGCTCGGGGTCAACGAAACACAGACCAGACCGCGGCCAAACCGGGCCATGAAGTTGATCGCCTCCGGCGTCACCTTGTCGGCGGCAAAGATAAGATCGCCCTCGTTTTCGCGGTCCTCGTCGTCGACCACGATGATCTGCTCGCCGCGGGCGATCCGCGCCACCGCCTCTTCCACCGCGATAAAGACGCCATGCTCTCGATCCTTCATGCATTCTCCCAGTGCCGCGGAAAAGCGGCGAGCCCGAATCGTAACCGGTTAGCTGTTTACCCGCAAGCGGAGGAGTTTGATTTCGGATTTCGGATTTCGGATTTCGGATTTGACGTCCCTGGACATTCCTCCGGAACCGGGAAGCCCCTGTCGGCGTGGCGCTGTCGCGGAGGGCCTCGTCGCGAGGGACGCATGTCACAGGTACCCAGCATTCCTCCGGCATGGGGAACCTGAATGCGCTAGCCCGTTCCCATCCGGAAACCCCGGTGGGGACAGCGCCGTTCTCGATGCGGAAACGAGCGATTTTTCTGCAAGGTCAAGGAAGGCAAGGATTTGC
>Ga0209013_10001122_pt1 | contig 24734 bp, 24 predicted proteins | sample Cruoilmetagenom2_FD_187291 | JGI IMG/M metagenome (GOLD analysis project Ga0209013, IMG submission 187291) | Oil polluted marine microbial communities from Coal Oil Point, Santa Barbara, California, USA - Sample 2 (SPAdes) (version 2) | ecosystem: Environmental > Aquatic > Marine > Oil seeps ... | reverse complement strand
CGCATCATTAATTTCTTCTTCCGAATCACATTCCACAAACAGTGAAATCGAAGGAGTAAATGTAAATGCATGTTGTACGAAAGTATCTGTGCATATAAATTCTTGTCCATTAATAGAGAATACCGCTTGTGAAACTTCGCCTTCTTTACCAGGCTCCCCTGCTTCATAACGAGCAAGTCTAATTATTTCCGAGTCATTGAAAATGGACATGTAAAAGTTGATCGCTTCTTCTGCTTGCCCTTCAAACATTAAAAATGGTGTAATTTTAGACATATTATAGAGTCCCTCCAAGTTTTACTTCATTCTATCATAGCTATTTTGGAGAAGCATCTTTTGAAAACTACCTTGACTTTGTGCCACAGTCATCTCTTAGAGCGAAAAATTTTATTCTCTTGTCACATGTAACTCCTCTCCTTTTATGCTACTCTTTTCATATGAAAAAAATAATTCCACTTCTAATTTTGATATTCATCGTTTTCATTTCATCTGGACAATCAGCTGAACAACAATCACTTGAAACACTACTTACGAAATGGCTTCCCAACAAACCGTTCGAATCCTTTCTTTCTATTTTTGAAATTCCCTATTGGGGCATTCTCGTTTCTATTGAAGAACGGGGATATTATCCTTTTGTCGAATTTTTAATTCGAAAAGGTACACATTTCGTTTATTTCGGAATCATAGCACTTGCCGTTTATGCTGCTTTGCCAAAGTTTATATTCCGAACGTTAGCAGCAGGCGTTCTTACGGTGGTTTTTGCTGTTGTAGATGAATACCACCAATCATTAACAAGCGGGCGTACTGCTTCTACTCAAGATGTCATGCTAGATACAGCCGGCGCTGTTACCGCCCTTCTATTAGTAACCTGTGTTCAATTCATAAAACGTAGAAAAACCACTAAAGTTTAGTCCTTTAGTGGTTTTTTTCATTACTTAAACAAAAGTGTAATATGTATCTTTCACTTTTAGGGAATTTCCTTTGATTCCATAGATTTTAAATCCCAAATATAATTTAGCATCATCATGCGTTAACACTCTAATCTCCATTATTAAACTCACCCATTCTTTTCATATATATGTTCAAAATATGTCATAGTTCGCGAAATTTCTACAAAATATGACACCTAACACTATTACTCATAAGGTTGGTAGTGTAGATTAGCGTTAACAAGAAACTATTACATTGAATAAATAAAATCTAATACACTATATAAATAGGAGTTTTTCAATATGACTAAGAAAATAGCTTGGATTACCGATACTGCTGCTCTATTAGACGAAACTTTCATTAAAGAACACGACGTGCATGCGTTACCATTAAATATTGTATTTACAGAAGGTACTTTCAAAGAAACCATTGATATGACTCATGATGAGTTTTATGACAAACTACGAGATGCAAAAGTTCACCCTAAAACATCTCAGCCCGCTATTGGCGAGATGGTCATACTTTTTAAAGATTTAAAAAAACAGGGCTATGATTGCGCAGTAGCTGTTCATGTTTCAAGTGGTTTATCTGGTACTTTTGCTAGCTCACATTCAGCATCACAAATGGCCGATTTTAAAGTTTACCCTATTGATTCAAAAATCGGCTCATACCCCATGGTTAAAATGATTGAAGTTGGACAAAAATTGATTGAAAATGGGACTGATGTAGAAGAAGTAGTTGAACATATTGAAAATATGACAAAGAATTCCGAGTTATCTTTCATACCATCCAGCCTAAATCAACTGCATAAAAGTGGACGTGTATCAGGTACACAAGCATTTTTAAGTAATCTATTAAATATTAAAGTAGTCATTTCATTCGATAATGGAAACGTTGTCATGAAAGAAAAAGTTCGTGCAAATAAACGAGCGAAAAAATATGTGACCGATTTACTTAGAAGTGACATGAAAAAAGCGAATGTCCCGGAAGTTGCAGTCATTAACTGTAACAATCCAAAAGATGCTGAAACCTGGAGTGAAGAGCTATTACAGGAATTCCCAGAGCTAAAAGTAATTGTCCTACCACTCAGCGCTTGCGTTGGTGTACATGCTGGTGAGGGTACTACAGGTCTTAGTTGGGTTAGATACTAAATCATATTTTAGAAAAGTATTTAATCAATTGAGTACTCTTTTTTTCAAAGGATAAGTGTTTATAAAATTGAAATGTCGTGAACATAGTGTTGCTGGTATTTTTGCGGAGTAAGAAAGAGTAATCTTTTTTAGTAGCTTACGTTTCTCCTCTATTATCCAGGAACCATCGTATTCATAGCGGTCAAGTTTTGATTAACGAAAGAATAGACACCCACTTTATATGAATGTAATACGCCGAAGATCCAATTTCGACTGACATTTCGCTTCTTATAGGATGAAATCTGCTACATTTTTTTGAGACAATCCTAAAAAGGAGTACATCTTTTTTAGCATTACATTTCCACAGGTGTCTCTTTGTTAAAATAAGCAAAGATCCCATCGTAGAAAGAAGAGACGATTCGGGTTATACAATCATCGCGAGACGATGTCGCAATAATTGTATTCCTCTTTGACGGGCACTTGCGCTTTTCTTATACTCAAGAGATTCTATGATTTTCTCTTTGCTAATTGCTGTAAAGGATCCCAAACACCATTATATGGGGGTGCATAGGCAAGATCTAAATCTAATAAATCAGGTAGCGTCATTTCATGGAAAAGCGCTGTCGCTAGTACATCTATTCTTTTATCTACACCATTTCCTCCTATTATTTGTCCACCTAAAAGTAATTGATCCTCTTTACGATAAAGTAGTTTGATCTGCATCATTTGATTTCCAGGGAAGTACCCAGCGATGTCGGTAGCTTGTTGTACATGAACATCATATGAAATACCTAACTGCTCCGCTTCTTTTTCAGAAAGCCCTGTTTTACCAAGAGATAAATTAAAAAACTTCATAATCGATGTCCCAACTATTCCTTTAAATTCTTTTACTTGTCCAACCATATTTAATCCTGCAAGTCTTCCTTGTTTGTTTGCAGTAGTCCCAAGAGGGATATAATCATCGATTTGTTTAATCCGATGGAAATGTGTTGCGCAATCTCCAGCTGCATAAATACCTTCCACATTTGTTTCCAAATGACTATTTACGATAATCGCACCATTTTTTATCGTATCAATTCCCGAATCCTTTAGAAATCCTGTCGTTGGATGAACACCTATTGCCAATATTACTAAATCAGTCGAGTAGCTTCCTTTGTCCGTTATGACAGTGTTCACACGTTTCTCACCAATAAATGACTGCACTTCCTCATTTAAAGTAATTTCTACTTGGTGTTTTTTTGCTTCCTCATGGATAGCTAAAGCCATGTCTTCATCAAATATCTTGGCTAATTGATTCCCACGTTGAATAATTCGAACTTTTTTTCCGATTTCCGATAAATTCTCTGCCATTTCAAGCCCTATATTACCCCCACCAATTATCGTTACATGTTGGACATCAGCTAAATCTGCAAGAATAGCCTCTGTATTTGGTATCGTTTTAATCGTATGAATGCCTTTTAAATGGGTTCCCTCCACGTCTGGAATGCTTGGACTTGCTCCAGTCGCTATTAATAAGCGATCGTACTTTATGCTAAATGTATCTCTTGTTTGCAAAATATGTCCTGACACTGTTTTCTTTGTCGGATCGACTTTCATTACTTCATAACCTGTTTTTGCATCAATTCCATATTTACTTCGAAACGCTTCTACACTTCTTGCAATAACATCTGTTGAAGATGGGATATGTCCACCTATCACGTAAGGTAGCCCACATTGTCCATATGAATAGATATGCCCTTTTTCTAATGTTGTTACTTTTGCATTTTTATCATTCCTTATAATTTCCATAGCTGCACTCATTCCTGCAGCATCTCCACCAATAATTACGTAATGCATAAATATTCCCCCGTATCTTGAGACTGTTTAAATGTATATACCCCACTTTTTATTCAACTAACTAATTCGACTTTTCCCCAAAGGCTTTACTTTATATACTAGCTATAATTTATGATAAATTTATAAAACCCACAAAAAAGTAGGTATTATAATGAATAAAAGAAAACAAGTGAACTTAGCACAGGTTTCTATGGTCGTGACTTATTTGAAGCATTAGAAGAAGTAACCCGTTAAGAACTAGATTACTATTGAAGGCTGTTATACGTAGCATAGGCGAGGCACAGGAACGCAGTGACGAGGAGATTGAAGCCGGGCCCACGGAAAGCGTCGTCCCTGCGCTCCACTCAACTTAGTTCGGAATTCGTTACTAATTTTAAGCTTCTTTTTTCTTTTAAGTTAAAGTGTAAGCTTCAGTACTGGCCAGAGCAATCTAAAAAAATCGCCTTTATTGTAGTCAAAGTCGATTAAATTCTTATACTTTCTTATTCTTTTAAAAAAAGCTATCTCCGAAGTTAAATTCGAAGATAGCTTTTGTTTATGATTTAAATGATAATCCTTTTTCCTCAAGAGCAACTTGAAGCTTTGTGAAAGCATTTTGCCCAATACCATGCAGTTCCATAATCTCGACTACTGTATACTTCGATAATTGCTCCAAGTTTTCAATATTTGCTCTTGCAAGTGCTCTTTGTGCTGGCTTTGCGAGTATTTTTTCAAAATCACTTTGATTGTTCATCGCGTTCTCACCTCTTTTTGAGGTTACCCCATAATATTATATCCAGCATCCACGTACACGATTTCTCCTGTCACGCCACTTGATAAATTACTTAGAAGTGCAACAGTCATGTCCCCTACTTCTTCTTGTGTCACATTACGTTTTAACGGAGCTGTTTCCTCAATTTTATGCAATATAGTATTGAAAGAAGAAATCCCCTTCGCAGCTAATGTACGAACCGCTCCAGCAGAAACAGCATTGACACGAATATTATTTTTCCCTAGATCTAACGCCAAGTATTTAACAGAAGCTTCTAATGATGCTTTTGCAATTCCCATAACGTTATATCCTTCTAATACACGCTCAGCTCCTAGATAAGTCATCGTTACTAGAGAACCTCCTTCTGTCATGAATGGAGATGCTTCTCTTGCTGCAGCAATAAGTGAATATGCACTTGTATCTTGTGCAAATGCATATCCGTCTCTAGATGTATTGATAAAATCTCCTTTTAAATCTTCTGCATGAGCAAAAGCAACAGAGTGTACAACACCGTGGATTACTCCCGCTTCTTTTCCTATATGTTGGAAAGCAGCTTTTATACTTTCATCGCTATTTACGTCACATTCAACTATTAACTTCGCTTCTAAACTATTATCCTTCAATAACTTTTCAAGCTTTCCTAAAGAACGTTCTTTACGGTAAGTAAAAATAACATTTGCCCCTACTTCAAAAAGGGATTTTGCAACTCCCCAAGCTAGGCTACGTTCATTTGCAACACCCATTACGACAATATTCTTATCTTTCAATTGAATTAAGTCTCTCATAAGTACCTCCAGTTATTTTTCTACTATATTATACCTAATATTAGTACCAGTTACTAAATTTATCATAACATATTTGATTTGTTTTGTACTATTCATTTTATCTTTTTAGGAGTTTCGAAAACGATTGTTTTCCAAGAACGAGACAGATATGCAAGTTACAGGATTACATAAGAATAACGTTAAAGCGCCCTTTTTCTATATGGACTTTTACGGTCCGCTTTGGACAAAACTTATGGTAATAGAATAAACGAGAAAACAATAGAGGTGTTCCTTTTCTATTTAATGACAAGCGCCTGAAGATACAATTTCAGGCTCCATCGGCTTTTCTACAAAATAATGCTTACTTATTTTTAAAAAAGAGATTCTTTCCTACATAAGTTACTAGAAGAAAATAAGATTCTGTCTAGGAGCGTCTCTAAAGAATGGAGAAGCATTCATCCAAGTAAGGTGTGACATGACAGCCGAAATATCATCTTCGGCGCCCTCTTTAGGTAAGCATGCGTCTCCTCTCTTCTTAACCAAAGCTTTCACACGATGATTACGATTATTTTTGGAGAGCGGCGGACAGTCGTAAGCTACATAATTACTAAAAAGAGGAGGAGCTTAAGAAAGTGACGCAGTCATTTTCTTAAGCTCCTGTTTTTCTTTTAAGTTAAAGTGTAAGTCTTTCGTACTGTCCAGAGCGATCTAGAAAAAATCGTAGCTCCTGTGTTCAAAGTCGATTAAATTCATATACTTTCTTATACCTTAAAAAAAGGGATTTGAGCTTCATTGCTCAAATCCCTTTTTGTTTTAGTTTTTCTTTTTTACTTCTGTATCTTTATCATCTAATTTGAATTCGACTGCTACATCGTCAATAATACCTTTTGTAGAGTTTTTAAATTCTTTCAATGTTTGTCCCGCTGCTCTACCTAACTGAGGTAATTTGGATGGACCAAAGACGATTAAAGCAATGATAAGTATAATTATTAAACCTGGTACGCCGATATTTGGCATGGTATTTTCCTCCATTGTTGTTTATTTATCAGTTGGCGAATAAGCAATAAGTTGTTGTTTTTTTAAAATGTAAGTTGTCTTGTATCAATTACACATTATACTCCTTCGTTTCAATTTGTAAATAAAAGTGTTACTAATGTTATCTCCAGAAAATAGCAAACATTCATTTTAAAAACAAATGTGAAAGAAGTGTGTACAAATTGTTAAAAGAATGTGTACAAATTATGAAGAAAATGTAGTAGAATTAGTATGGTTGTTTTGTATCACTATTTTTATGATTACTAAAAATACGAAATCTGCTTTTTTAAGAGAAAGGAAAAGAAATTTGACACAGTATAATTTAGAAGAAATGAAAATTCTAAATCAAATGCTTCTTGCATTATTTATAGTGGCTGATTTTGCATTACTTCTATTCTTCACTAATAACACCTTTCCATGGACTGCATTATTAGGCTCGGGAATTGGTCTTTCTATTATCGTTCTTTGTTGGACTGGAAAAAAACATACGTTCTTTATTGCCTCTATACTAGTATTTACTACTTTATTTTCTATCGTATATAACTGGCAATCAATTGTTCACTAATCAGAATTTTTCAAACTTTTATTTACCTAGATAAATAAATTAACAGACTATTTAATCATTTCATTCAGGAGGTTTTATTATGTCAGAAAAAAATGTTCCAATTTTAGATAAACGTTCTTCTAGACGTACTTTCATCAAAAATTCTGGATTAACAGTTGGTGGGGTTGTTCTAGGTGGGGCACTTGGATCACTTTTAGGAAAAGATTCTGAAGTTGCACCCCAAGTACAAGTACAAGGACAAGTACAAGGACAGCAGCATGATCAGGCTTTAGAATATTTTACGAATCGGGCAGATTTCCAATTGCTGTCACAAGCCACGGAGCGAATTTTTCCAGAGGATGAAAATGGACCAGGTGCGATTGGTTTAGGAGTTCCTTATTATATCGATCACCAATTAGCAGGTAAGTGGGGAATCAATGCCAAGGATTATAGATATGGACCTTTTTACGATGGCGAGCGCGTTCAAGGTTATCAATCTCAATTAAAATATCATCAGATTTATGACTTAGGAATAGAGGCAATTGAGAAGCATAGTCAAGTGACATTTGATAAGAGATTTATAGAATTAGAGGGCGAACAACAGGACGAGGTCTTAGTAGCTCTTGAAAATGATGAAGTGAACATACCTGGTCTTAAATCAAGCTTCTTCTTTGAAATTTTACGCAAGTCGACTATAGAGGGTGCGTATGCAGATCCACTTTATGGTGGAAACAAGGATATGCAAGGTTGGAAGATGAAAGAGTATCCTGGTGTTCAAATGAGTTATTCAGCTGAACAAGTGGCATCTAAAGAATTCATTAAAGTTCAACCAGCGAGTCTTCATGACACACATAGCTAAAAATTATATAAAAAAATGAAGCTGTATGAAAAAGTTTCATACAACTTGAATAGAAGGAAAAGAGGTTATTCATTATGGTAACGAAATTGCCTAAAACAGATGTTGTAACGGTAGGTGTTGGCTGGACAGGCGGAATTATTGCCGCTGAGGCCGCTAAAGCAGGTCTAAAAGTTGTCGGATTAGAACGTGGTGGAAATCGCGGAACGGAAAACTTTAGTATGAAACATGACGAACTGCGTTATGCAATACGCGGTGAATTGATGCAAGATTTATCGAGAGAAACGTTAACATTTAGAAATAATAGTGGGCAGCGCGGATTACCAATGCGTCAATATGGATCTTTCATGTTAGGAAATGGTGTTGGAGGAGCAGGTACACATTGGAACGGAATGACTGACCGTTACAACCCATATGACTTTGAAATTAGATCAAAAACGGTTGAAAGATATGGTGAGAATAAAATTGCAGATGGACTACTCATCCAGGATTGGGGAATTACCTACGACGAAATGGAGCCATATTATACTATGTTTGATAAAATGGCTGGTATTTCTGCCGACGAGACGCCTCTACGTGGGAAACGTTCGGAACCCTTCCCAAATCCGGCATTGAAACATGGGCCTGAGCTTGACTTATTTAAAGAAACAACGAAAAAAATGGGACTGAATCCTTTCACCATGCCAGCAGCTAATAATTCACAACCTTATCAAAATCCAGATGGACAGCATTTAGCTGGTTGTCAAATGAACGGATTCTGTGAACGTTTCGGTTGTGAATATGGGGCAAAAGCAAGTCCAAACGTTACAGTTATCCCAACAGCATTGAAAACCGGTAATTTTGACCTTCGTCCATACTCTGAAGTTATCGAAATTTTACACAAAGATGGCAAGGCAACAGGGGTTATTTATGTTGATACACGTACAGGTGAGAAATTTGAACAACCTGCAGATATTGTTGCAATAACAAGTTATACATTTAATAATAATCGTTTGTTACTCAATTCAAAACTTGGTACTGCCTATAATCCTAAAACACAAAAAGGCACAATTGGAAAGAATTACTGTTACCAAATAATCGTAGGTACGAACGGATTCTTTGATGATCGTAAATTCAATACTGCAATTGGTTCAGGTGGACTCGGTGCAACATTAGATAACTTTAATGGTGATAACTTTGACCATACAGATCTTGATTTTATACATGGTGGAATGATTACCATTAACCAATCAGGAAAAAGACCAATTGATAACAACCAAGTTCCTCCTGGTGTACCAAGCTGGGGTAAAGAATTTAAACAGCAATCGTTAAAATACTATAACCGTATGATTAACGTTCACACGTATGGCGCAGTTATGCCTAATGTGAATAACTATTTGGATTTAGACCCGACATATAAAGATATACACGGTAAACCACTTGTACGCATGACGTTTGATTTCTCGGAAACGGACCGTAAACGTGGTGAATTCCTAAACAACAAAACGAAGGAAATCATGCAAGAAATGGGAGCAACGCATGTCTCTGACAATGAATCACTTGAGCACTATGATATAACAAAATATCAAGCGACTCATAATACAGGTGGTGTGATCATGGGAGCGGATCCTGAAACATCTGCTGTCAATTCTTACCTGCAAATGTGGGAAGCGGAAAATGTTTTCGTTGTTGGTGGATCAGCATATGCTCACCAAAGTGGTTACAATGCGACGCATACCTTAGGAGCACTTGCTTACCGTGCATCAGAAGGAATCATCAACTATAGTAAAAAAGGCGGATCACTAGTTTAATAAAAATGTAAAACAATAGTTTCTATTCATAGAATTAGCCAACAACTTGAAAAGCTACCAGCCCCTCTTACTAAAGAGGGATCTGGTAGCTTTTTCAATTCTAACTTAATACTTCTTCAATCGAATTTGCCACCCGAATTGTTTGCAATTTTTTATCTGCTACATATCTCACAGAGCCAGCACCACCGATGAAGAATTTAACCGTGTCATTCTCTGCTGCAAATTGATCTAGCTTTGGTAAAAGCTCTGGGTTCTCTTCAAATGGCATCGTAGTTGATGCTGATAATAATACAATGCTTGGTTTTAGCTTTTGGACAAGCGCTTCTATTGAACCAGGAGCTGGTGAAGCACCGACCAATATAACTTTCCAACCTCGCATCATAAATTGAAGCAAAATAATATGCAATGGAATTTCATGATGCTCACTCGGAAGACATGTACCTAATATTAAAGGAGCATCTTCTCTGTATTGATAATTTCTTCGTATTTGCACCAAGAAATCTCGTGTTACCATGCTAGAAACAGACTCTTGATACTCGTCCCATTCCTTTTTCACCCATCTATTCCCTACTTCTTTTAAAAATGGGCTTACTACTTGTGTCAAAAACCTTTCAAGTCCATAATGATTGTATCCTTGTTGCAAAATAAGATTCAGTTCAACCTCATCGCAATTCGTCCCTTTTTCGAGTAATTGTAATACATAATCATTAAATCCTTCATAATCCACACTCTTTGTTTTAAACTCTTGTTTTGGCTCATTTCCGTCTTCTTTTATAAGAATAACAGCTTGTTTAATAGAATATCCTTGCTCGGAAAGTGTTTTTACCTTCAGTAATACATTTACATCTTTTTCACTGTATATTCTATAGCCATTATCTAGTCTATCTGGTTGAACAAGCTCATACCGTTCTTCCCATTTGCGTATCACTTGCTTAGACAAACCTGTGACATCTGCAACTTGTTGTATATTATAATATCCGCCTGCGCGTGATTGAACCATTTTTTTCACCCTTTCAGCCTATACCTATATTGAGTAGTTTGCGTTGTACACACAACTAAGTATAACGTTAACCTATAAAACATTATACAACAATTTGACGATAAAGTGGATATTTGTTTATAATAAATAAAACACAGTATGAAAGGGGCCTCTACATGTCAAGATTTAACCACTTAACAAAAGCAGCTTTAGAAGGACTATTAGCCGGTATAGTATTGACCTTTTTCTTAAAATTAGTGGAGTATTTGAGTGATTATAAAGTATATACACTTCTATTAAATGTTGACTATATTCCATTCGTCAATCAATTTAATTTCCCTGAAATTGTAGAAGTTTCTTTTCACCTCATTGTATCTATCGTTCTAAGCGTATGTCTTTCTATTTTCATAGGTTATTTAAAAATAGAACTTCCAAATAAAATCCTTTTCTTTTACACAGGGATATCTTTTCTTATTGGATTACTATTATTCCCAACGACAGCTCTATCCACTCGAACACCACCAATTACGAGTATTTCATCCCTCACTTATTGGTTAGCTGGCCACGTTTTATTTGGTTTATTATTGGGTGTTTTATATATTAAAAGAGAGAAATTTTCATCTAAATCCTAAAACGTATAACTTTTTACGTTAAACAGTTGTACAAACGTTATACAAATGTTTTTATTTATGATATTATTAACATACTAAAATAATGATATGGGATGTGACTAAATGTTTTTAGCTTGGAATGAAATCAAAAAAAATAAATTACGTTTCACCTTAATCATAGGTGTACTGATGTTAGTATCGTATCTGGTGTTTTTTCTGTCCGGTCTTGCAACTGGTCTCGCTAGTTTAAATCGTGAAGCCGTAGACAAATGGGATGCAACAGCAATTGTATTAAATGTAGAATCAGATAAGAGCTTACCACAATCTTCCATTACTACCGATGAGTTAAATACAATCGATGAAAAAGAAACTGCTGTACTTGGACAATTAAACGCCATTGCAACAAGTGGGGAACTAAAACAAAACATTTCCCTTTTCGGTATTAATCCAGATGAATTTATCATGCCCGAAGTAACGGAAGGCGACGTATTTACAAATGAAAATGAAGTCATTGCTAGTGATACCCTACAAGACGATGGGTTTAAAATTGGGGATAAACTGGCATTATCCTCTACTGAAGAAAAATTAACTATTGTTGGTTTCACAGATAGTGCACGGTTTAACGCTGCTCCAGTTTTATATGGTGAGCTGTCTACCTTTCAAAAAGTGAAATTTGGCGAAGGTTCAGAAGAAAATAAGGACCAAATCAACGGAATTGTTATACGCGGGGATGAAGTTGAATCCATTACTACATCAAATAATGATCTTGAAGTAATTGAAGTAGAAACATTTATCGAAAACCTACCAGGCTATACGGAACAAAGTTTAACATTGAACTTTATGATTTACTTCTTGTTCGTTATTTCATCTGTTATCGTAGCTATTTTCTTATATGTCTTAACGGTGCAAAAAATTAGTATGTTTGGCGTTATGAAAGCACAAGGTATTTCGAATGGATACTTATCTCGTTCTGTTATTGCTCAGACATTCTTACTCGCTGTAATAGGTGTAGTTGTAGGATTCGGTTTAACATTATTAACTGGTGCATTTTTACCAAGTGCCGTACCAGTTGCTTTTGATATACCTACTATGATTATATACGGGCTAGTACTCATTGTTGTTGCCATTCTTGGAGCAGTATTCTCAGTGTTAACTATTGTTAAAATTGACCCGCTTAAAGCGATAGGAGGATAAATACATGGCTATTATTGAATTAAACAAAGCGAAAAAAACATTTGGCTCAGGACATAAACAAGTAGATGCTATGAAGGAAACAAACTTTACCGCTGAAAAAGGAGAGCTTATCGCCATAATTGGGCCCTCTGGATCTGGAAAGAGTACCTTTTTAACAATTGCAGGTGGTTTACAAAGTCCATCTAGTGGAGAAATTATCATTAATGATCAAAATCTTTCTAACATGAATGAAAAGTCACGTTCTAAAGTGAGATTAAAAGAAATTGGTTTCATTTTACAAGCATCTAACTTGGTCCCATTTCTAACAGTGGATAATCAAATGAAGTTACTCGACAATGTGAAAAAAGACAATATGACTAAAAAAGAATTAGACAAATTATATGAAGATCTTGGGATCAGTGATTTACGTAAAAAATATCCTGCCGACTTATCCGGCGGTGAACGTCAACGTGTTGCAATTGCTAAAGCTTTATATAGTAAACCTTCCATTATTCTAGCGGATGAACCAACTGCTTCTTTAGACTCGGAGCGTGCATATGAAGTTATGGAACTTTTGAAAAAAGAAACGAAGAGCAATGATACAACAACAATTGTCGTAACGCATGATATTCGCTTAATCGACTACTGTGACAAGGTATATAAAATGACAGATGGGATTTTAAAACTTCAGGAAAAACAGGAATCCGAGGAGTTGAAAACATCTTAAGTGAAAAAAATCATCGTATGGTTTAGAAAAGATCTTCGCTTACATGATCAACCTGCACTATGGGAAGCAACACAGCAAGGGATGGTCATACCTGTATTCATTAGGTCAAAAGAAGAAATAGAAAGTCAAACGAGTGATGCATCCCTTTGGTGGTTACATCACTCGTTACTTTCATTTCAAAAGAATCGATTTCCTTTAATTATTCGAGTTGGAAATACCGAAAATGTATTACAAGAGTTGATAAATGAAACAGATGCAGATGCAGTCTTTTTCAACGAAGATCCCAATCCGAGCATTCAAGCGGACGATCATGAAATAATGATTCCTTTGAAGGCGCAAAACATAGAAATTCGCCAGTTTAATGGGCACAACTTATTTTCCCCAAACGATGTACTAAACCAAAAACAGGAACCTTACAAAGTTTTTACATCCTTTTGGAAGAGAAGTATGCAGGCTCAGGCTCATCTACCAGTCCCTGCTCCGCATTCGCTTACTCTATATACGAGCCCTATTAAAAGTCTCGAAGTGGATGAACTAAACTTACTTTCTTTCGTACCATGGCACGACAAATTACTATCTCACTGGGACCCTGGTGAAATGGGAGCTTTAAATAAATGGGAACAGTTTTTACATCGTGGCATATCTGATTATGAGAAGAAAAGGGACTTTCCATTTGAAGAAGGAACTTCTATGTTGTCTCCCTATTTAGCTTCAGGAGACATCAGCATACGTTCCATTTATCACACATTAAAAGATTTGGACAATCCTGCTTCTTCTTTTACAAGACAGTTAATATGGAAAGAATTTGCTCAACACCAGCTTATCCATTTCCCTTCTTTTCCAAGCAAACCTCTTCGTGCTAATTTTGAGAAGTTCCCTTGGATAAATGATGACGAAGGATTTACTCGATGGACAAAAGGGCAAACTGGATATCCTTTAGTCGATGCTGGAATGCGTGAGCTTTGGGAAACAGGCTGTATGCACAATCGTGTTCGTATGGTGGCCGCTTCTTTTCTAGTGAAGCACTTACTCATTGACTGGAGAAAAGGTTCTGACTGGTTTAAACAGACCCTTGTTGATTTTGACTTGGCTAATAACGCAATGGGTTGGCAATGGATTACAGGAAGCGGTATAGATTCTTCTCCCTTTTTCCGCATTTTCAACCCCATTATACAAAGTGAAAAGTTTGATCCAGACGGAGATTATATTAAGAAATGGATTCCGGAACTATCTGATGTAAAAGCGGCATTTATCCATCAACCATGGAAAGCACCAAACGCTATGTATCCAGCTCCTATTGTAGATCACGCAAGTGCAAGGCTACGTGCTCTTGAAGCATATAAAATCATTAAATAAACCACGGGCTTAGAATTTTTTGCTCGTGGTTTATCTTGTCTCATTAATTTAGGTTAGTCCAGACTTGGAACACAGTATGTACGATTTTTCTAGATTGCTTTGGACATTTTTTTTAGCTTACATTTTAACTTAAAAGAAAAACAGTAGCTTAAGAAAGTGACTGCGTCATTTTCTTAAGCTACTCCTCTTTTTAATAATTGTGTAACAAATGACTGTCCGGCGCTCTCCAAAAAGAAGCGTAATCATCGTGTGATAGCTTTGGTTAAGAAGAGAGGAGACGCATCCTTACCTAAAGAGGACGCCAAAGATGCAATTTTGGTTGTCATGTCCCCTCTTACTTGGAGGAATACTTCTCCATTTCTAGAGTTACTCCTAGACAGAGTCATCTTTACTTTTAGTATCTTATGTAGAAAAGTATCTCTTTTTTAAAAATAAGCAAGAATTATAAAGTAGAAAAGGCGATGGTCACTAAATGAAAAGGATCTCCTCTTTTATTACCCAAAGCGTTTGTCCTTTTTACTACGATGTTTTAGGGGAGCGATGGACAAACAATCGTAATAGGATGACCGAAAAGATCGATGAGCTACGTGACTGCGTCACGTAGCTCATCGATTTCTCTCGTTTATTCTATTACCATAAGTTGCGTCCAAAGCGAAACAGCAACCTCCATGTAGAAAAAGGATGCTTTAGCGCTTTTCTAATAAAAATACAATATATTGCATTCATATTTTTTCAATTTTAATGTAACTTGTGATAAAATGAAACCCTAATTTATTTTGGAATTAAGGAGTGCTTGTAATTGAATATCGAACCATCTCTAAAAATGTCTCTGTTTGAACCAGCTATTTTTGGTGATTTAAAAACTGCAGCAGCAGCAAAAAAAGCAGCCGGTTTTAAATTATATGATTTAAGTTTAGGAAGTCCTGATCTCCCTCCAGACGAGAGAGCAAGAAAAGTATTATCCGAACAAAGTTACTTAGCACATACATATGGGTATACACTGTCTGGTACTAAACGATTTTACAATGCAGTTGCCGACTATTACATGCGACGTTGCAATGTTGCACTTAATCCTGAAACAGAGATTGTTCAAACGATGGGTTCACAAGAAGGACTTGTTCACCTACCACTCGCGTTTTGTAATGAAGGTGACATCGTATTTACTACCAACCCTGGCTATGTAGCATATGATGCAGGTATTAAACTTGCTGGTGCAAAGCCTTACTATATGGAATTACTAGAAGAAAACAATTTTCTACCAAACTTAGATACAATCCCTGAAGAAATTGCGTATAAAGCAAAACTGATGATCTTAAACTTACCGGGAAATCCAGTCCCAGCAATGCCAGATCCTGCGTTTTTTGAAAAAGTAGTTGCTTTTGCCAACAAATACAACGTGATTATTCTGCATGATTCCGCTTACTCTGAGTTCTATTTTACAGGGGATTCACCAAGCAGTTTCCTTACAACTCCGGGTGCTATGGAGGTCGGGATGGAAATTAACTCATTATCAAAAAGTTTTAGTCTAGCTGGTACGCGACTTGCGTACATCGTTGGAAATGAAAAAATGATTAGCATAATGAAGCAACTTAAATCGAATTTAGATTTCGGAATCTTTGAGCCTATTCAAGAAGCCGGCATTGTCGCATTAAATAATGCAGAAGAAATTACGGATGGTCTTCGCAAAACCTATACAGAACGTCATCATGTACTTATGGAAGGTTTAACAAATATTGGTTGGAAGGTTGCTCCTTCAAGTGGTGGTATGTTCGTATGGGCGAAATATCCATACGACATAGATGATAAAGAATTTGCTTTCGAAGTAATTAAACAAACTGGTGTTGTTATGGTTCCGGGTACTGTATTTGGATCAGCTGGAACAGGATACGTTCGTGTTGCGCTTGTGCAAGAGGTAGAAGTACTTAAAAATGCGGTAGAACAATTAAAGAAACTAAAATTTTAATAGATATTCCTCATTACCTGATGCCCTTTTAACAATAGGCATCAGGTATTATTTTAACCAAATAAAAAACCGCTCATGCCCATTATGAACGGTTAATTTGATACAAATTTTTACCAGCTCTCTTCACTTCATACATTGCCTCATCCGCTGATCTTATAATAGAAGTAGCAATTGCACCACTTGTAGTAGAATAAGCGACACCGATACTCGTCGTAATTTCTAGATCTGTTTTTTGAATTAACCAAGGTGCTTCCATAACTTGATGAATTTTGTTTACTGCAACAACAATATCTTCTTCCTTTTCAACTTGTGTCAAAAGTGCGATGAATTCGTCGCCACCAAGTCTTGCTACAACATCTTCTTCTCTAAAAGTAGATCTTAATCGTTCGCTAAATTCTTGAATCACGTAATCCCCAAATTCATGACCATGACTATCGTTTATTTTTTTAAAATCATCAATATCTAAAAGAATAACTGCAAAACTAGCGCCTTTTTCTTCTTGTCGTTCTATAACCTTTGAAAGACGAGTTTTAAAATATCGACGGTTTGGCAACCCAGTCAACGAATCATGATAAGCAAAATATTGTAACTGTTCTTCTTTCTCTTTTTGAAGCGTTATATCTCTTGCTATCATTAGCATATGTTGGAAGTTTCTTTGTTCATCAAACACTGGATTCCCATTAATCTCAGTCCAAATCCATCCTCGCACCTCGTGTTTTGCTTTTAAATGTACTGTATATGACTTTCCATCAAGAACTGATTGGTTAAATTGTTGCTCTAATACATTGATATATTCTGAATGTATATTGAAAAAAGCAGGGTTATCGCCTATACTTTCATGATTAAACCCAAATACTTCTTTACTCGAGGGAGAAACATATAAGTATTCTTTTTCTTTATTCATCAAAATAACTACATCTTGTACATTTTCTGCAATAATTTGAAACCTCTTTTGACTTTCAATATATTTACCTACTAATTTATCTAGCTCTCTCATGTCTTTGACTACAGCAAAAACTCCTGTGATCTCATTCTTTAGCTTGATGGGTGTAAGTTTTATTAAACAACCCACTCTTTCACCTGTCTTATCCAAAAAATTCAACCGATAATCTTTATACGTTCCTTCCAGTGAAAGCCTAAAACATTCCCTTGCTCTTTCACGATCTGCAGGGTCTACATATTCAATAAAATTTACTCCAATCAACTCTTCCATCGAGTAGCCACTCATTTGTTCGACAGTAAAATTACCACCTAAAATATTCCCGTTTAAATCAACTGTAAATATAGCATCTGCGTTATAGTCAAATAATGATTGATACTCCGATTGAGCAATTTTCACATTCGTAATATCTTTTATGATTCCTACTATATGCGTGCATATACCCTCGCTGTTTAAAATGGGCGTTAATGTAGTTTCGCCACATATTCGCTCTCCTGTATTCACAGTAAATATGTTTTCAAAAACAACTATTTCTTTGCTTTTTAAAACTTGATTGAACTGTACTTCTATATTATTTAATATATTCTCACCATTAAATTCTTGGGATGTCTTACCGATATCATTTTTATTAAGGTCTAGTTTCTCCATTACAGCTCTATTTAAAAATTCACAATAACAAGTATCTTCCTCTACTCTGACAATATAAACCATTTCTTGTATACCGTCCATCAATGCTTTTACTAAAGAAAGCTTACTTTTTGACATACTTAATCAACTCCGAACATTAGTAATGTTACCTTCATTTAAACATATTTTTTACATATTAGCGAATTGAAAAAGACCAAGGAACTAAGGCAAACATACCCTAGTTTTCACTTGATCCCATTTCCTTAGCTTTCGGATGTATGAGTGCAAATTTCTCCCATCTTCTGCTTTTCCATCTAAAATACATAATAATTGCACGAGTCCATTCATCTGCAGCAATCGCAAGCCAAATACCTGGCAACCCCAAGTCTAATACGAAAACTAACAAATAACCTAATGGTAAACTCATCATTACCATCGACAATGCTCCAATAGCTACCGGAAAACTTGCATCCCCAGCTGCTCTTAAGGAGTTTATAATCACAATATTCATCGTGCGACCCGTTTCAAGTAACAAGCTTAGTACTAATACAGATGCTCCAATTTTAATAATTTGCTCATTATCCGTAAATAAACTCATTAATGGTATACGGAAAATCGTAACTACCGCAACCATAACTAACGTGAAAACTAGCGCTCGTTTCACACTGAACCAAACTGACTTATACGCTTCTTCTGTTTCACTCGCTCCTACAAGTCTACCTACAATAATTGCCGTTCCCATTCCAATAGCCATGGCAAATAAATAAGTAAACATCGATATATTTACTGCATATTGCCTTGCCGCTAAGGACTCTGCTCCTAAATACGTTGCATAGTATAAGAATACAATTTGGCAGCCTTGATATAAAATTTGTTCAAATGCAGAAGGTAATCCAATTTGTAGAATCTTACGAATATACTCTTTGGAAATCGTAAAATAATACTCTACTTTCACTCGGTATTCCATCACTTGATAAAGTAACCAGAAGAATACAAGTAAAGCTACAAAGCGACTAACAACTGATGAAATAGCTGCTCCTTGCACACCTAATTGCGGGAATCCAAAGTTTCCAAATATTAATAAGTAATTTCCGATAACGTGAATTATGTTCATACCTAATGAAACAAACATCGTCTGCTTTGTATACCCATGAACACGGATAATAGCAGCTAACGCATTTATAACAGCTTGAAGGAAAATTGCTCCACCTACAATCGACAAATATTGATGTGCATGAGCTAGTACTTCTCCTTCTAAATTCATCGCTGACATGATACTTTTCGAAAACAAAACGAACCCAATACTTAAAACAATACCGACCCCTAGGTTCAATGTCACTGCTAACCCAGAAATTTTCGAAGCTTCGACAAAACGTCTAGAACCCAAATACTGAGAGACAACAATCGCTGCTCCGTTTCCAACTACTTCTAATATTAATATAGCTATATGAATATACTGATTCGCCGCTCCCACACCAGATACTGCATCATCTGAGAGTGCACTAAGCATGAACGTATCCGCAAGTCCCATTAGCATAAATAAAAATACTTCTAAAAAAATAGGCCAAGTTAAATGAAAGAGACTTAACTTCTCCCCCAAATCTTTCTTCTTACTAATCGCCACTAAAATTCCTTCTTTACATTGATTTTAACTAGAGAAATTTTACCACAGAATGGATATTCCCACTATAGTTTAGTTGCTCTTTCTTGCTTGTTTTCAAACGAAAGATTTATACTTAACTAATAGACAAGGAGGATTCTCATGTATATATATTTAACATCTGGCACACCTGATTTCATGCAATTATTAGAATTGGAACATCCAGAAGAAACTATGATTTCTTTACAAGGTGAAGAAAATACCGTTCTACTTCATGAAACAGTAGAATCAACTATTTTTGAATCACCAAGAAAATATGAAATACTCGATCAATCTGGAGAACTTCACAGCAAAGGCTTCTTTGTCTTCAATAATATCCCAGTTACAGATGAAGGTAGACCGATCTTCGAACAGCGTTTTCAAAACCGCGCACGCGCAATTGAAAATGAACCAGGTTTTGTTGCAATTCGTGTCATGAGACCATTAAATTCCGATACATATATTATTTTGACAGAGTGGTCTGAAGAAAGTGCATTTAAAGCTTGGCAATCTTCTCAAGCGTATAATACAGCGCATAAAAAACGCGGGACAGATGAGGGAATAGACAAACGTCCTAATATTTTCGCAGGTCCTACCTATGTAAAAACATATACTGGTGTATACAAATAATAAGAAAACCGAGAAAGAGTCTTTTTTATATCCACGTTTCCGGTTCACTTTGGACAAAACTTATTGTAATTTCATAAACGAGAAATCAAGTAGGAGCTACGTGACTGCGTCACGTAGCTCCTCTATTTTTTCAGTCATCCTATTACGGTAGTTTGTCCGTCGCCCCCCTAAAACATCGAAGGGAAAAGGGCAAATGCTTTGGGGAATACAAGAGGAGTCCCTTTTCTATCTAATGACCAACGTCTGAAGATGGTATTTCAGGCTATCTCCTCTTTTCTACAGTATAATTCTTACTTATTTCTAAAGAAGAGATATTTTCTACATAAGTTACTAGAAGAAAATAAGATTCTGTTTAGAAGTGGTTCAAGAAAATGGAGAAGCATTCATCCAAGTAAGGCGTGACACGATAGCCGAAATATCATCTTCGGCGTCCTCTTTAGGTAAGCATGCGTCTCCTCTCTTCTTAACCAAAGCTTTCACACGATGATTCCGATTATTTTTGGAGAGCGGCGGACAGTCATTTGTTACACAATTACTAAAAAGAGGAATGGCTTTAGAAAGTGACGCAGTCGCTTTCTAAAGCCTTTGTTTTCCTTTTAAGAAAAAGTGTAAGCTAATAAAACCTGTCCAGAGCGACCAAGAAAAAGTCGTTCATCCTGTGTTCCCAGTCGATGACATCCTTATACGTTCTAATTCTTTAAGAAAAGTGGCTATCCAGAAGAGGATAGCCACTTAAATTTTTTTATTTTAATTCGAAATCCTACTATATGTTATTCAATGCCAACTTGTTTATGAATGTATTCTTTCAATGGATCTTCTGAAAGTTCTAGTTCATTAATGAGAAGACTATTTTTAATGTAAGCTAATTTGTTTCTTTCCACCGCATCTGATTGAATGTGTAAAATATTGTCAATATGGAGAATTCCTTCATTTGTGATTCTTTGCTTACCATCTTCTTTTGTATCATTAAGCATACCCTTACCTTTTAACTCTTCGTTTATTGTTGCAAACTCTTCACTTGCATTCAATGCCTGTTCCAATTCCGTCATAGCACCTTCCGAGTCTTCAAGAAAATTATAAATATAATAAGACAGCAATGTTTGTTCTTTTCTTGTCAGTTTCCCCATTATTGTACGCCTCCTCTAATTTACTTTATTCACCAGAATCCTTCTTCATGCATGCATCTATCTATTATTTTAGCATAAAAAAATGACTCGAACCTCTTTTAAGTTCGAGTCAACGTATATTTTTATCATAAAACTTTTTGAATATCTTTTTCAAACGACTCTGGATTGTCAGTTGGAGCGTATCGTTCTACTAAATTTCCTTCTTTATCTACAAGGAATTTTGTGAAATTCCATTTAATACTATTTGATAAAAAGCCTTTACTATGTGAAGTCAAATAGTCAAATAATGGATGTGCATCCTTGCCATTCAATTTTACTAACTCATGCATCGGAAATGACACTCCGTAACTCAGGCGACAAGCCTCTGCAGCATCCTCTGCACTACCAGATTCTTGCTTAAATTGGTTAGAAGGGAATCCTAATACGATTAATCCTTGATCTTTATACTCATTATATAACTTTTCTAACCCATCAAATTGACCACTAAGTCCACATTTCGTAGCCGTGTTAACGATTAGCATCGGTTTTCCTTTATATTCACTTAAATCATATTCCACACCGTCAGAATTTTTCACGTTAATATCATAAATACTCATTTCAATCACTCCTTCAATTTTCATTAGTCTATTTGCACTAAAAACGCATTTAAATTCTTCAAATTAGACATAAGTGTTTCAGCGTTTAGTTCTAAAAAATTACAGTTGATAATTTTCTGGATTATCGCTTTTTCTATTAACTTTTCTTCGTTTTTTGCTTTTTCTGTTAATGAAATGATAAATGAACGTTTATCTTTTTCAGACTGTCTCTTATTAAGCCATCCTCGATCGATCATTCGAGTAATGATAGGATTCAAAGTTCCTATCCCAAGCTCCAATCGATTCCCAATATCCTTTGCAAGCAAGTGATCTTCGTCCCACAGCGTTAATAATACTAAGTACTGCGTAAATGTTAATTGAAATGGTTCCAAAGTGCGTGCATATATCTTTGCAAAGTTACTGGAAGCTTTGTATACTTCAAAACATAATTGTTGATCTAGTTTTGATGGAGTGTTCATATTATCTACACCTACATATTTATTTATTTTGCAATAATCTCTTCACGGGATAAAACATCGCCCCCGATGTATGTATATTACATTAAACTACATCGCTCACGATGTAAAGAAAGAAGGTTTATATTCCTTTACAATTTGCATGTTTTTGTTTTCCTATATTTCCTCTATCTTAAATGTAAATTGATTTTCCGAATGGAATTCGCCTTCTAGAAAAGTCCGTTCCACAAAAGTTATATTATCCGCTTGATCGATGAGTAAAACAGTCGATGATCGCGTACCATAATTCGGAATCTTGATAAACAATGGGGATAGCAATCTCTCCATCTCCAAGCCTATTCCCGTATTAGGAAGATCCTCGTCTTCAGCCTTTGATTGATCTGAAGTAATATTAAATAATGAATCTAATTGTAGCTCACCTAAGGATGAACGGGCATAATCCCCTAATCTCTTCTTACCCTTTTCCACTTTTGGCCATGGTGTATTCAGTGTATGATTGCTCAAACTATGCGTGCCAGAAAAAATTTCATTCGTTTCATCTAAAATATTATTGTAGTGAAATAATTGATTCCCATCACCAATAACTATATTATAACCACCATAACTTTCTTTATTTCCAGCAAGTTTTTGAATGAAATCTACAGGATTATCCCCATTTGCTAAAAAGTCACGAACAATATCACCACGAGAAAAACGGCCTGTCTCCATAAGCCTCGGATCACGATAATTTGTTAATGCTGCAAAACGTCCACCTTTCGTCACTCCAAGCCAAGTGCCCATCTGTAACAAATCACGACCTGCCAAAATAGTAGGATGATCCTCCCAAAAATCTGCAGTAGCTGTTGGGCGTTCATAAAACTCGTCCCGATTCGCTACCACAATTAGCTTATAAACTGGATGATCTTGAAAATGAAAATTCACTAAACACATGCATGTCTACCCCTTTTTTTAAAATTAAATAAATTTCTTCCATCATAACATATCTTTTCTAGACAATTAGTAGGTCTTTTTATTCCACAAAAAAGGAATTACTCCATCTAATAACGAACTAGTAATGTATATGCTCAGCTACACATTACTAATTTAATGGAGGAATTTGATGTCACATCTTTTAAAAGATCACCTTGGTAGACAAGTGAATACTATCAATTCGCCAAAGCGAATCATTTCTATATGTCCGGCCATTACAGAAACTCTCTTTGCACTAGGGCTAGAAAACGAAATCATTGGACGCACTAAATACTGTATTTTTCCTAAAGGAGTTGTAGAAAACGTTCAAGTTGTTGGGGGGACTAAACAAGTAAACCTAGAGAAAATACGTGAATTACAACCTGACCTCATACTCGCTGAAAAAGAAGAGAATACAGAAGAGATTGTACATGCACTTGAAGAGATTGCACCTGTATTCGTCTTGGAAGTACAATCAATTGACCATGCTTTTCGATTTATTCAAACACTAGGTTTTCTTACAAATAGGGAACAGAAGGCCGACCAAATCATATCTACCTGCAAATTGTCATTCCCTATCTTCACACAGATACAGAATGGAAACGCTGCTTATGTAATTTGGAGAAAACCATATATGGTTGTCGGTGGGACTACTTATATTAATGACGTTTTACATACACTTGGTTTCAACAATCCCTTTGAAAAAGATGGAGCTCGGTATCCTGCGGTAACGAAAGAAGAGTTCATAGATGCAAAACTTGATGTGCTTTTTTTAGCCTCCGAACCATTTCCTTTTAAAGAAAAATATATAGCTGAATTCCAGGCCTTTCTTCCGAATACTAAAATTGTTTTAGTAGATGGGGAAATGTTTTGGTATGGATCGAAGATGATTACAGCGGGGCCCTATTTAAAAGAATTAATGAAAAGGATATAGAATAAGAAAAGTGGAAACTCCCTTTTTCTATGTGAACTTTTCGGTTCGCTTTGGACAAAACTTATGGTAACTGGTTAAACAATAAAAACAATCGAGGAGCTACGTGACTGCGTCACGTAGCTCCTCGATTGTTTTCGGTCATCCTATTACAATTGTTTGTCCGTCACTCACCTAAAACATCAAAGGAAAAAGGGCAAATGCTTTGGGCAATAAAAGAGGAGATACTTTTCTACATAATAAAATGCGCCTGAAGATACAATTTCAGGCGCCATCCTCTTTTCTACAAAATAATGCTTACTTACTTTTTTTAAGAAGAGATACTTTTCTATAAAAGTAAATAAGACTATGTCTAGGAGTGTCTCAAAAAAGTGGAGTAGCATTCATCCAAGTGAGAGG
>Ga0209013_10001121_pt1 | contig 24738 bp, 16 predicted proteins | sample Cruoilmetagenom2_FD_187291 | JGI IMG/M metagenome (GOLD analysis project Ga0209013, IMG submission 187291) | Oil polluted marine microbial communities from Coal Oil Point, Santa Barbara, California, USA - Sample 2 (SPAdes) (version 2) | ecosystem: Environmental > Aquatic > Marine > Oil seeps ... | reverse complement strand
TACAAAAGCAATGCCAAAAGAAATGCTTCCTATCGTAGATAAACCGACGATTCAATACATCGTAGAAGAAGCAATCGCTTCGGGTATTGAAGATATTATTATTGTAACCGGAAAAGGTAAGCGAGCAATTGAAGATCATTTTGATTCCGCTCCACTTCTCGAGAATGCATTGCAAGAAAAAGAAAAATTCGACTTGCTTGAAGAAGTTCAACAGTCAGGAAAAGTTGAAATTCATTATATTCGTCAACAAGCCCCACTTGGTTTAGGACATGCTGTGTGGACAGCTAGGAAATTTATTGGCAATGAACCTTTTGCTATTTTACTAGGTGATGATATTGTTCAAGCAGAAACACCTTGTTTAAAACAATTAATGGACCAATACGACAAAACACAATCATCAGTAATAGGAATAATGGAAGTTTCACCCGAAGAGACAGAGCGATATGGAATAATCGATCCATACGAGCAGGAAGGGAATTTGTATAAGGTAAGAAAGTTTGTGGAAAAACCAAAACGAGGTATGGCACCTTCAAACAAAGCAATAACTGGTCGATACATTTTCACTCCTGAAATCTTTTCTCATTTAGAAGAAATAGAAATTGGAGCCGGTGGAGAAATACAGCTAACAGATGCAATTGAAAAGTTAAATCAACATCAACAAGTGTATGCTTATGAGTTTGAAGGCAAACGCTATGATGTCGGAGAAAAATTAGGTTTTGTTCAAACTACAATTGAATTCGCTTTGCAAAGACCAGAGTTAAGAGAAGAATTACTGGAATTTATGCAGCAGAAAATAAAAATAGGATTAACTTTATGAAGATTCTCTTATTAACAAATATGTATCCCTCAGAACAAGCACCCAATTATGGGGTGTTTGTTCAAAGAACGGAAATGATATTAAAAGAGGCAGGACATGAAACAATCCTTGTTGAGTTGACTAAGAAATATTCGTTCCTTCATAAACTAATGGGTTACTTTTATTATGTATTGAGATTTTTCATTAAGACACAATTTTCTAAGCCAGATGTCATCTATGTACACTACGCTTCACAAAATGCCAAACTCATTCTTTTGATGAAAAAATGGAAACCATTAATCCCCATCATTTTAAACACGCACGGCACAGATATTTTACCCCAATCAAAAGCGCAAGAAAAGTACCAACCAGATGTACAAAAAATGATGAATGAAATTAATCATGTCATTGTGCCTTCTGGGTTTTATCAACAAGTTATCAAAGAGAAATATAATTTTCAAGGCCCCATTACTATATTCCCATCGGGTGGCGTGAATACAGATTTCTTTAAGGCTGACATGAAAATTGGAAAAGACTTCAAAGATAAACACGCAATTCAAAGTGAGAAAATTGTTATCAGTTACATTTCTAGAATTGATGCTTATAAAGGGTGGGACACTCTTTTAGAAAGTGCTTCCTTGTTGAAGAATGAAAGACCCGATATATATAGTCGAGTCCATTTCATTGTGGCTGGATCTGGATCACAAGATCAAGAATTAGATGCCATGATAATTAAACTTGGATTGTCAGAAAGTTTGACACGCCAAACAATGTTAACTCAATCTGAAATGAAGAAAGCATTTAATGCTTCTGATATATTCTGCTTCCCGTCAGTACAAGAGAGTTTAGGATTAGTGGGATTAGAAGCGATGGCAACCGGACTACCATTACTAGCTAGTGATATTCCAGGAACAAAAGATTATGTGAATGACCAGAATTCCTTAGTGTTTGAACCTAATAACGCAAGTGAATTAGCTAATGCAATAACAACATTTGTACATTTAAATGATGCTGAAAAAGAAGTATTGAGCCAAAACGCTCGTAATACATCATTAAATTTTGATAGCAAAATCGTTTCTGGAAAATTACTTGCTGTTTTTGGAAATAAAACAAAAACAAAAACGAAATTGAAAGTGAAAGAGGATTAAATTTATGATGAAGAAACAAAAATTCTTATTATTCATGGTTGCATTTATTGTGTTGCAACCTGTGATTGACATATTAACGACAGCTACACTTCTGTGGACTGATTTGTCCATTTCCATTGGTATCGTATTGCGTACTCTATACTTCTTACTTATGGCTATATTTATTCTTTATATGGCTTTTCATTCAAAGCATGCCAAATGGTACTTAGCATATTTAGTGGGCTTACTTGTATTGCTCATAGCAAACGTATACTTAAACATGCAAGTGAAGAATCCATATTACTTAATTAAAGAATTGACATTCTTTAATAAAGCCATTTACTTTCATGTGATGTTTTTTGGTTTTCTATTAATAGTAGAACAATTAAAAATGAACGGGACAGATGTGAAAAAACAATTTATTCGTATGTTTTTAAATTCATCATTAATTATTAGTGCAGTATTTATTATTGCGCAGTTAACAAACACGAGCATGCAAAACTATGCACGCTCGAAAGAAGGTTGGACTGGATGGTTTTATGCAGGAAATGAAATCGGTGCCATCATGTCAATCCTACTCCCAATTACAATGCTTTATGCAGTGCAAAAAACAAAGAAGTGGTCTGATCTAAAGTGTTGGGTACCTTTTGTTGCCTTATCAGTATCGATGTTGGCGCTAGGAACCAAAGTAGGGTACGGAGGTATTATCGTTGTATTATTAAGTACACTTATTGGAAGTTTAGCATTATGGGTTTGGAAAAAACAGTCGATCTTTAAATTGAATACGGTATTAAGTGGATTATTTTTAACCATTCTAATAGTTGTGACTCCTTTCACACCGGTATTTAACAATATGTATGCACATTTGGGCATATTAGGAATAGATTTTTCAAATGAAGAAAATCCGGAGCTAGGTCAAGGCGAAGAACCTGGAGAAGAAGAAGTGATAGACGAGGAACCTACAATAAATGGGGAACAATTTCAAAACTTAGTATTCAGTAGTAGAGAGCAATATGCAGAAAATTATCAAAATGAGTTTAGGTATGTTCCTATATCTCAAAAGTTACTTGGTATGGGTTTTGCGGGGAACTATGACGAGGAATCAAAAGAACAACCTTTAAAAGTTATTGAAATGGATTTTCACGATTTCTTTTATTCATTTGGAATCTTGGGCTTTATTTATGTAGTCGGGCCACTAGTCTACTTTGCAGGTAAATATCTTGTCGAGTTTGTAATAAATCTAAAAACTCGCTTTAATTACTTTACCATGTTCACGGGAATTTCATTCCTTCTTGGAATTGGAATTAGTTATACTGCAGGCCATGTTTTAACAGCCCCAAGTGTTTCGATTTATTTAGCTGCTTTACTAGCAATGTTAATAAATACGTCAAGTCATAAAAATTAAATTACTAAATAATCTTTAGATGTATAGTAAATACGGATCATAACGCATTATCAAAGTCGATTCCTTAAGGAATACTTTGGTAATGTTTTTTTATTTGTTAAATTACTATCATAGAAAGTCGAGTTTTTATGGCAATGGAATAAATAAGATATATCAAGAGTATATTAAGCATTCCGTTGTAAAAACCATAAAGTGAAGGGAATTGGTAAAAGAAAATTCTACAAATTTCTACAAAAAGCAAAGTGGGTTAATTATACCTATCTAAATTTCTTTATTAATTATATTCGCAAATATGAGGATAAAGAATTATGCCATATCACCCTATTTTCAAAATAAACTAATTTAAATCTCGTAATTTATATGTTTATAGTTGATTAATGTAAATTCTCTGATAAAATAGAATGAGAGTTTAAATAATTTACATTTTCTTCTTTAGTTACCATTACAGGCAAGTCATGCTTTTTTAACAAAAGTAATAATATTGTCAAAGAATAGTAGCTATTCCAAGAATTTGTTGATACAATTTAAACTGTGCAACACTGTAGAGGAATCTACATAACACAGAATGATGAACGAAAAAACAGGAGGAATACTACACATGGCTTATCAACCAAAGTCTTACAAAAAATTCGTTGCTACGGCAGCGACTGCTACTTTAGTAGCATCAGCAATCGTACCAGTTGCATTTGCTGACAATGCTTCAACAGCTTCATTCACGGACGTTTCAGATCGTTACAAAGATGCAGTAGAATACTTAGTTGCAAACAACCTTTCTAAAGGTTTAACTGAAACTAGCTACGGTATCAACACAACAATCAAACGTGGTGACGCAGCAATCATCTTAGCAGCAGCTCTTGGGTTGAACGACGATGAAAACGCAGCGCCATCTGGTTTTACTGACGTTCCTACACGTGCAACATTAGCAATCAACTCTCTTAAAGCAGCAGGAATCATCAATGGTAAATCTGCTACTCGTTTTGGTTTCGAAGATAACTTAAAACGTGGTGAAGTTGCTCTACTTATGGCTAACGTAAATGCTTATAACTTAAAAGGTGACGCATCTAAAGTTGCTTTCTCTGATGTAAGTGCAGTTTACAAAGAAGCAGTTGCTGGCTTATTAGAAGCTGGTATTACTGAAGGTAAAACAACTACACGTTTTGGTACTGACGATGCAATCACACGTGGCGAATTCGCTTTATTCGTATACCGTGCTGAAAAAGGAAATGTAGTAGATCCAATCGTTGGAGATTATCAATTACAAGTTTCAACTGCAAAATCTTCTTTAGTAGCTAACGGAGCAGATAACACAGTTGTTACAGTTAAAATTGTAGACAAAAATGGCGTTGTTGCAACAAACGCTGACGACATCGTATTAGCATTTGATGCTACATTCGGTTCATTAGCTAATAACCGTGTAACAGTTCAAGATGGTGTAGCTACTGTAGTATTGACTTCAGAGTTCAGCCAAAAAGATCTTAAATCAGTAGTAACAGCTCGTTTAATCGAAACTGCTGACGGTTCTGACTGGTATGACCAAATTGGTTTAGTTAATTCAACTGTAATAGACTTCATTCCTGCATCTGGAACTGTAGATGTAAACAACATGCCATTAGTAACTGGTGCTGAGTCTAACGAAGCTGATCGCGTAACTGTATACTTCGATCGCAATGTAACTCCTGCAATGTTCTATTCAGAAACTAATCCAATTTTAATATCTGTAAGCCAACCAAATGAATTTAAAGATATTGCTGGATATAAAGCTGTACAAGGAAATTCTAAAGCAATTGAAGTTATTCTTGAAAAAGAAACTGTTTTAACAGATAACAAAGAAGTAGATGTAGATCAATTTGTATCGACTGAAGATACCTTTAATGTAATTAATAAATCATTCATCTTGACGGATGCTCGTCAACCAGAAGCAACTTCGGTTAAACAACTTGCATACAACAAATTAGAGGTTACTTTCTCAGAACCAATCACTACAGTACAAGCTTCTCAATTACTTATTGATGGTGGCCAAGTTTCAATCCTTGATGTAGATAATGGTGAATTCACTCGTGCTACTGGTGAAGACAAGCGTCACACATTAGTAGTAACAACTAATCGTTTCATTCCATCTGGTAACCACTCAATTCAATTATCAGGAATCTCTGATTTTGCTGGTGAAACAGATTCGGCTAATATCTCAACAAACCAAATCTTAAACTTTAGTGTGCCAGGTTCAACTACTGTTCCTGCTGCAACTGTTAAAGTTGAATCTCCAGAACAAGTTCGTTTAGCATTTAATACTTATGTTGAAGGCTTCACTGCTGATGAAGTTTCTTTTGAAGTTTATAATGAAACTACTAAAGCATGGGAAGATGCTCCAGGCGTATTTACAGATGTTGATTCAGTTGATGGACAAGAGTTTGTATACGAAATGGACCAAGACTGGACAGATTACTATAACACTGCATCTACAAATGACAACTATTACAACCACAAATTCCGTGCTGTAATTGAAAAAGATGCTTTTGAAAACCCAGCAAATGGTAGCAAAAATGCACTACAAGAATTATCTCTAAACTATACAGGTTCAGCATTGAATACGCCTGATAATGCTTCTCCTACAATTGTTGGAACACCTTCATTAGTTACTGACGAAGATAATAATTTCTTTGGTAGCTATCTTGTAGCATTCAATGAGCCTGTTAAATTGAAAGGTGAAGATGTTTCTGAATCTGAAACTCCATCTGAATTGCAATTAAGCAATGGCACTGGTGTACCAAACGTAGTGGTTGAATTTATTGGTACAGACAAAGATGGCAAGAAAGTTACAGTTGCTGGTTCTGTAGAAGATTATGTAAACAGCATGGATAATTCATTCTATGTTTCTACTGATGGAGATCTTCAAGGTCGAGTAGATGATGGCTATGAAGAAAAATGGCAATTAGTTGTTCGTAACGTTACTGACGACGTTGGTAACGCTGCAACTACATTAACTTCTGACATTACTGTTAAGCGTTCTGCACCTCCAGTAGCTGCAGCATTTAAAGTAAAAGACACTTCTTATGATGGAGTGAAATTCCTTGGTGCTGGAAATACAATGGATCAAGTTGAACTTACTTTCACTTCTGCAGTAAACTACACTGGTACTGTTGAAAATGCATTAAACCTTTCTAACTACACTTTAAATGGTATGAAGTTACCTAATGGTTCAGTTGCTCGTTTGTTCGATGCAGATGGTAGCACTGCAAATGGATATGAAGCAGTAGTAATCGAATTACCAAATGGTACTTTAACTAATGGTTCTAATGTAATCAACATTTCAGAATCTTTGAAATCTTCTACTGGTTTGAGACTTACTGGTATGACAGAAATTTCTGAAGATCGTATTGCAGGTCAATCATTCTATACTACTGCTAATTAATATAAACGAAACGTTACTTTATAAGCTCTTGTAGTGAAAAAAGTGAATGATGGGATCCTAGAAATAGGGTCCCATTTATTTAACTATTCGATGGAAATAACTGGTGAAAATCTAGTTTTTATGCAACAGTTCATATGCATATATGCCTAATCCTCCTGGATCCAATGCGAGACTAATAGCTCAAAGGGGTTAAGTCAGGTAAAGTCGTACTCAGAGATGAGGCGGGGCTCTTTAAAAGATATCTATGGTTAGGATGACGAATCCATGTAGGCAGGGCGAGGTAATCTGGAATGTGAAAAGTAATGCTAGCGGTTCATTCCAAATCCGGCAACTTGAAATGATTGTCTGGCGTTAGGTCCAATTTGGACTGTTAAAACCTGACGTTCTCGCTCCTGGATAGTGGAAGCCTAAGGATATCAAAACAAGGGATACATCGAATGGAACGTTTGAAGTCAGTAGGGAAGAGGTGTATTAGCACCTTTGACGCCTTATTGATGGCTGCAGGTTCATAGTAGTGACGATATCCGACCGTTTGTATTTTCATGGTAACATGAAAAGAGGAGAAAACCGGATGGAGCGAAGGAACCTAGTCTATGTAAGTCTATTTATATTCCGTATGTTTTTGCCAACCACAGACTTGTTCTTGGTTGGCTATTTTTTAAAATTTTTCTACAACGGAATTGAATTAACTTGTAAGTAATAGACGGATCGCCGTATGCGATGAAAGTCGCCCGTGCGGTGAAGGCTCACTATAGTCTTAAAAAGATAAAGTGAGAATAGTGAAACTAATTTAGATTTATCAGAAGGCACTTTACCAGAAATTTCTATGCCAAGTTCTTTCTTTACTTCACTTGGTGATTCTCAAACCATTGATTCTACACCGGTTAAAAGGAATATTGCATCCCTCATCAACGTTTCTGATGAGAACGAAAGTTATGCATTTGAATATAATTCTTTAACAGATACTTTTGAAGTCGTAGATTCTAATGGACAACAAGTTGGAACGATTGAAATTGATTCTTCTAATTCAACTTTAGTTGATTACGTAATTCCTTCACAAGACCAACAAGGACCAGGTTTCCGATCTTCTGAATTGTTCAATGGAAATTCTGAAGTAAACATTATTTTCACTTTAGTTATTGAAGGTGAAGAAATCGATGAAGTAATAATTCCTGTCCAACACAATGGATTAGGGTAATAAAATGATTTCATAAAAAGTCCAGGATTCCTGGGCTTTTTATCTTTACTTGAAAGGATGTATATATTGAAAATCATCGAACTAACGAAAAACAATATTGCAAACTATGAAAATCTGTTTTTTTTTCCTGCACATAAGCAACTATTAGTGAGTAACATTGAAACCGTGATTGCATATGCCGTGATGGAGAATAATAAGCCACTATTATTAATTGCAGGAGATCACTTAGGCCATATATTCACAATGCGTTTATTCGGGAACTTATTCCTTCCGACACTTGTAGACGAAGTGCTAAACAAAATCGAATTGGACTATAAGAACCAAGGGATTAGTTCGATTCGAATCGATTATGAATGCCCACCGGTTTTTGAACAAGAGATGGAAGATGCCATTCAAAAAAGGAGTGGCAATCCACCAGTAAAACATTTGGATCTATTTATCGGAGAACGCAAAAATCTAGAAAATGATCGCTGGTTATCACGAGACTTTTTAGGTAATTCAACCTACACACTTAAAAAATGGTCTGAGCTGTCATCTAGTCAGATGGAGCAGTTGAAACTACAGACAAACGGATTGATCAATACAAATTTTTATCCGTTTAATGATGAGAAAAGAATTCTAAAAGATTTTAGCTTTATTATACTGTCTGACACTATTGCAATCGGATGGTTGATTACTGAACGGGTAGCGAGAAATATGGTTTATGTCAAAATGGTCTATACTTTTCCAGGATATAGCGAAAGAAAATCTGGATTGACTTTAATGAACCATTTCTTGAATCAACTTAGTACGAAAGATGAGATACAATATGTGATGTTTGCGGTTGAACCTGAAAATAAGAACGTAACAACACTGGTTAAAAAACGTTTTCAAAAAGGAATTGTGCAGCAAAAAGCATTTTACAGGTCTACTTGGTTAATTAACTAAGTGTTTCAAATCACATACTCTAAGAAAAAAATTAAAAGCTTTTTATTATAGGCACAGTTATCTTTTACGGTTGGTTTTAAAAAAGTAGGAATCTTAGCCATTTCCGTAGACGAACTGCCACCCTGCACGCTCATCTCTCACTGTGGAGGCTTTTCCTCCGCGTTTTTCCACAGGAAAGATCAGGTAAGGTATTGGAATGGCTCTTAACTTTAAGACGATGCAAGAGCGATGTTTTCAAAGATTCCTATACTATTAACAACATGTTTTACAGACTTTACATAACCCATATTAACTAATGATGTTGAGATTTATACTAGAGAGTACATTTATACCTAATTTACCGCAAATGCGTAAAGTGTGGAACTTGCTTTTGTGGTTATAACTTTTTGGCTCATGTTGAACTTGCAGCAAGCACAATTGTGCAATAAAAAGCTATACCATTTAACAGAGCTTGACTAAAAAGACTAAATATTCAACTATTTATTTACATAATCCATGTGAATTGTTATGATATAGATGGAATATAAATAGATAGATAGAAGCATAGACAAATCGCCGTATGCGATGAAAGTCGCCTGTACGGTGAATACCTGCCATAAGTGGTGCACGAAAGCAGGAATAGCGAACAATCAGCGCCAGAATTTATACAAAGTGAAAATAGCGGCTGGGAGACAATCGGTTTTCCTTTACGTTTTTACTATGATGAAAACGGAGATTGGTCCCAAAATGTATCACGGATTACCTTTAATGGGGAAAGTATTCCATTTGAGTATTTAGTAGATATAGAGGAACCTTCTGAAGGTAATCCTGATGTTATTTTTACACCGCTAGAAGAAACTGGAGAATTTCCTATGGATGGGATTCCTGATGGAACAAATCATTTTATCGGTTTCAATCCGGCCTTATTTGATGGGCCAGGGGAGTACGAAGTAGTAATTGACTCAGAAGGATTTGAAAGGTCTACATTTGCAATTGTAATACCTCCATACTCGGATCAGGATTCTTTGGAACCTATGACAGATTCTTATATGATGGTACCTAATGATTCAGAATTCGTTACTGAAAACCTTACGTTGGAAGCTTGGGTTAAACCTGCTAGTTTGGATCAATTGGCAGGAATTATTTCGAAGTACCATAACCATACAGAACCATCCTATACTTTACGTTTGAGTTCAGATGGTACAGCTGTGAACTTTCAGACGATCGATATAAACAATTTAAATTCAAATGTAGATGTTGTACTAAACGAGTGGGTACATGTTGCTTCTACCTATGATGAAGCAAGCCAAACTGCGAACCTCTATTTGAATGGACAATTGGTGGATGGTGCAACTGGTTTTGTGTTAGCACAAAATAATGATGCTGTTACAGTTGGAGTAGACTTTTTAGATTTACCACGCTACTTTGACGGATACATCGATGAAGTGCGCATTTGGGATGTGGCACGAACAAATGAACAAATTGTATCTTCAATGAACGTTTGGCTTGAAGGTAATGAACAAAACCTGATTGGTTATTGGCAATATAATGACAGCGATAACTTTTTTAAAGATTCGTCGTCTTTCCTTAACCATGGGCAAGCAGGAGTTCAGCCTTTATAATGTATTAAGAAAAAGCTTTGGCAAATGTTAATTGTCAAAGCTTTTTCTTTTGGGTTATTTAAATCCTCTAGCCCATAACCACTCTGTACCAAGGAATATTTTCTATCAAATTATATATATGTAGGAATATGTACTCTATTTAAATTGTTAGAATTTTTAATATAATTAAATAAGACAATATTTTCTAATATTTTAATATGTTATCAAATTTTGTTTAAATGAAAACTAGGAGGCAAAAATGAGTAAAAAATCAGTTGGCTTACTTTTATTAATTTATATGATGTTTTCACAGGATGAATTTGTTTATGCAGAAGAAGTAAAGTTAACTGGAAGGCTCTTAGAAAGTGAAATTCAAATCTATAATAGTGACTTGAAGACCACAAACCTTACATTGAATGGGCTAAATCAAGCAATTTCATATGTTCAAATTGATAATCCAGAATGGTTAGAAATGGAGATTGGCGGGCAACGAGCATTCATTCCTGCAAGTTTGGTCAAACCAGTAGAAATAGTACTTACCAAAATTCCCACTTCAACAGTTCGACCACTCAAAGCTCAAACCGATTTTTTAGTCTACTCTGATCCCTCTACATCAATGGCCATCGTTGCTACTGGAAAGTCAGGTCAAGCAATGAAAACTTTAGGCTATAAAAATGGCTTTTTTAAAGTAGAGATTGCCGGACAAGATGGATTTATAAAACGAAGTGTTTTTACAACTGCGAAGTTGGGAGAAAACACACTTGAAGTGTTGCAAGACGCAACACCAATATATGAATTGGTCAATAAAAAGCGATACCAAATGGGAACTTTAAAAGAAGGCTTTGTTTTCAAGCAAACTAAACAAATTCAAAACTGGCATCAAATCGAAAAAAATGGACGAATCTATCAAATAGATTCGAATTTCACTATGCCATCATCCTTTATAGCACCTGTTAGTGGAGTTCCTAAATCAATATTCCCAGGAGTTGTAAAAACTGAAAAAGAGACGATTGTTACAAATAGCCTTGGCAATGTAATTGGTACAATTCGCGCTGGAAAGTCTATTACACTTATCAATGCAAGTCGAACAAATGGATATTTTGATTTTATGGGACTACAAGGCTCTGTTCAGCTAAAAGATCTAAAACATTCGAATCTCATTCAACCAAAAAAGAATATTTCTCATAAAGAAATGTCTTATTGGATGATTGTTTTTGCAGGGATGTATCCAGAGTTCACAAAGCTCGAAACAATCGGCAAAAGCGTAGAAGGACGAGACCTATATGCACTAAAAGTAGGGACTGGAAAAAAAGAAATTTTAATGGATGGTTCACTACATGCACGAGAACACATGACGACAAATGTGTTAATGGAAATGATTGACTCATATACTGGTCATTACTTGAATAAAACCTACTCTGCAGGATATAATGTCCGTCAAATTCTAGAACAAACGAGTATTTGGTTTGTTCCTATGGTGAATCCAGACGGTGTCACACTTGTACAAAATGGCAAAAATGCAGTAAAGAATGGTGACTTGGCAAGTCGTATTAATGGTTCCACAAATTTTGCGCGTTGGAAAGCAAATGTCCGTGGAGTTGATTTAAATGACAATTTTGATTCAGGTTGGAGTGTCATTAGCAGCACAATTAAAAAACCGAATTATATGGGGTATCGTGGGCCTCGTGTTTTCTCAGAGCCTGAAGCTGTTGCATTAAAAAACTTTGTTGAAAAACATAATTTTAAATCTTATATTTCCTATCATTCAGCAGGTCAAGTATTGTATTGGTTCATGTTCCAACAAGATGCTCAGTTAGCGAGGGACATACAATACGTTAATCAATTGAAGTCAATTACTGGTTATACGGTCATGTCTCCTCTATATAAACGTGGTTCTGGTGCTTCCACAGATTGGTTCATTCAAAAGACTAAAAACCCGGCTGTTACAGTTGAAATTGGTCCGTACACAGGTGAAAAGCCGGTTCCATTCGTGTATTGGGATCGGATTTGGAAACAAAACCATAAAGTTGGTTTGCATGCTGCCAATGAAGCTTGGAGACGTAAATAATTGAAGAGAGTAGGATTTACATGCAGAAAATATTCATTTCATGTCTTGTTTGTCTGCTAATGTTTAGTTCTTTTTCTGTTGTGGCAGGAGCAAGTGTAAGGAAATCTGTTTATGATGATTTAGCCTTACACAACCAATTTTATGAATCTGTTTACTCACTTCACTTAAAAGAAGTACTAGAAGCAACTTACACAGATGAAGGGGAAGCTTTTATCAAACCTTACGAGATGGTTACACGAGCTGATGCAGCTTATATGCTTTATCAGATACTAGGTTATACACCTCAAAACGGAAAAATATTCCCTGATGTAAAATCAGATGAATGGTATTATGAAGCAGTGTCGACAGTAGCTGCCAAGGAGATTGTAAACGGATTCACCGATGGCACATTCCGACCAAACGAACCTTTGACACGCATTCAGATGTCAAAAATCATTTCAAAGGCATTCGATTATCAATTGTCGACTTCACCAATCATTCCATTTACAGATGTTAATTCTCAATGGGCTCCTTATGTGGAAGCTCTTTACAAAAACGGAGTGACTACTGGTGTTACGCCTACACAATATCTTCCGAATAAGCAATTGACACGAGCGGAAATGTCCGCATTCCTTGATAGGGCATATAAAAAAGTACCTGGAATTACTTATAATGATTTTGAAGTGATGAATGCAATCAATGAAGCTACAAGAAAAGTAAGAACCATTGCACTTCAAGGATTAGACATGCATTATCCAAATCAACGAGTGGAAGATATTCGAGAAGATATGAGTGTAGTAACGATGGATCCATACTTAACTCAAACTTTAAAAGATTACAAAGAATCTTGTTACGGCTGCGATGGTGCATCTGTCCAGATGGATTTTGATTTTGGATTACCATATTCAATTAACTCATTATCAAATGGATCCATGATTGTTGATGCTATCGTACCGGCTACATATTACATTGCTGGATACCGAGGTACTATAGAACTTATTCGTGTCAAAGGGAGTTGGAAAATTAAGTCGTTATTTAAACAATCATTTGACGACGCCCCTTTAAAAATGACGATAGAAGAAGCAACAGATTACCTCTCTTTTAGATTGCCGTTGTATTGGAATCAAGAAATCGACACCATTCAGCATAAAGGAAAAGACAATCTTACAGGTAATGAACAGTTTTTAGTGAATGGGAAAGTAACATACCTATTCAACGTAAATACTGCAGAGATCAATGTTCAATAAATGAATGCCAGACGAGTATGATGAAAATCATATTCAGCTGGCATTTTCATTTGCAAAGATTAGTGTAAATCAATCATTCTAACCAAAAGGTATGTATCAAATTACTTTTCTCTTTACAAGACAACTAAAAAATCTATCACTACAAATATTACTTATTTATTTCAAAGTGACATGTAACGACATGTATTTGTTACGAAAATGTAAAATAAAATCGTTTTATCCCGTGGTAAACTGAAAATAGTTAATTTTTCAGAAAACTATAGCCATGGGCGAACCGGAGGATTTTATTATATGAATTTGCATTCACAATTGCTAAAAGTCATTCTATTGAGTACACTTTCATTATTTTTCATACTAGCTCCATTTGCAAATCAAGCAGATGCTTCAAGTGGTGTTAAATCTAGCCAGATTGTTTCAGCAGCAAATAATGTAATGGGCACTAAGTATTTACGAGGCGGTACGACAACAAAAGGTTTTGATTGCTCAGGATTTGTTGGTTATGTTTATAAAAAAGTTGGTGTCACATTACCAAGAACTTCTGCTGGCATGTACGCTACTGGATCATCGGTATCAAAAAGTAACTTAAAAGCTGGAGATTTAGTGTTTTTTAACACTTCAGGAAAAGGTGTTTCCCACGCTGGAATTTATATCGGCAATGGAAAATTCGCTCATTCATCTTCAAGTAAAGGTGTATCAATATCTAAATTAAATGATCCATATTACTGGGGTTCAAAATACATCGGTGCTAAGCGAGTGGCTAAAGTTACTCAAGTAGCATCAGCAAAATAATACATGCAACCTTACATAAAAAATGCCACATCACAAAAGAATTTTGTGATGTGGCATTTTTTTCATAATAGTAGCACCACCTAAAGGAGATGCTACTGAACTAACAGAATGGCTCCGGCAAGAATGAACAGCACCCCAGTCACTTTTCGAATTGTCAACTTCTCATTAAGCAAAAAATATGAAATGAGAAGCGTCCATAAATAAGTTACTGACGTTAAGGGAAAGACGATGGAGTAGGGCAGTTCTCTTAAAAGAAGAACATTCAACAAAGCACCGCATACATAAAATAGTCCGCCAATCACCAAGGATTGGAGTAAACGACCATTAGCAGAAGAAGCTTTTTTGAAAAAATAACCACCAAGTGCCCCGAATAATGTCATTGAAATGAGAAGGAAACCCATAGAAAAACTACTCATTTTGTTCGCCTCCTACAAGGATTGCCCCAATCAAAATTAACGCAGTTCCTACTAGAATAGTGGGAGTAATAGCTTCCTCTAATATAAGACCACCCCATGCAATCGCAAAAATATATCCGACACTCATTAAGGGATGAAGAACTGAAAGCTCACCAAATTTGAAGGCAACTATCATTAGAACGGCTCCCAAGCCATATAGGACAAAACCAATAAGGAAGAAAAAATCAAAAAATTGAATGGATAGTTTCCAAAAAAGTTGACCGAATGACGTAGAAAGCGCAGCAAGAATCATGAGGAAAATACCTAAAAGTTGGTGTTTTCTATACTGTATCATCTAAATCATCCCGATCTTTATATGGTTGGAAATGTATAAAACTTGCCATAATTGCAATAAAAGCAAAAAGAGAATTTGAATATAAGTATCGGAAATCCTGTGCTGGTATAGCTAAAAATACTGACCCAGTATTAAGTGCAATTGGAAGGAGCAACAACCATGCCCGCCAATTATTTCTAAGATAGGCAATATAGATGAATAGAATTGCAATCGAGGTATATACTGCTGGTCTCCAAATAATTTCTTTTACTTTTTCTGTTGTTTTCATGTAGGACGACGCTAATTTTGTAACCTTTCCAATTAAAATTCGATTTTTTAATCCGAATTCGTTGTTATGATATATATTTGTTACGTACTTACTTGTGTAACCATCAATTGGTTCGTTCATTTGCCATATAAGAGATGTTTGTTTAAATAAACCCTCTGCGGCTAGACCAGGGTTGTTCATCACCATTTCTCCCCAGACCTTGGCATATTGTTTTGGATTATTGTAAATCACAAAACGGTCGTAATCTCCCCAGGCAAACTTTATTGAATCGACACTGTAAGGATTGTATTTTTCTTCCCAAAGGTCTAGTGGCATTAAACGATTGATATAGTCCTTTTGATCTTTCGTCAAGTAACCATTGGCGGTAACGACTGCAGCAATTTGTTGAGTAGGAATACTGAGTGCCTCTTGCGGATCGGACGGATGTACGGAAAGTTTTTCATATACCGGACCAGTAATAATTTGATGCAGCAAGATTATTAATAAGGATAATGGGACGAGACGTTTCCAATATTGACGGTACATAATTATTGTAACGAGCATTGTGACAACAAAGACTGGAAAGCCATTATGTCGGAAAAACACCAATCCCAAAGAAATGATGAAAAACCCTACCAGATAGAGCCATTTCTTTGTTTCTCGACCACCAGTTTTCACCAATAACAGTATCATTAAGGAAAACATCACTAAAAAACTGCTATATACGACATCTTTCCAAATGGTGATGGAATAGATAGCGTTTACTGGACTTAATGCCAAAATGATTAGTACAAGCCAAATAATTTTTTTCGAAAAACCAAAGCGCTCCAATATGTATCCTAAAAAACCACTAACTAATCCTAATAAGCCAATTTGGAAAAGAGCGATTATCGCTGGACTATCCCATATTTGGGTTAATCCCATAATGACCCAAGTGAAAACTACAGGATGCCAATTAGTAAACTCTAGAGTTTTTGCCTGCTCCCATTGTGCCAATGAATCGGGAGTCATCGCTGCTGGATAAAAAGCAACGAGGAAGAACATTGAAACTGCAACAATCGGGGTAGCATAAAGTAAGATTTTTACCGGTGCAACTTGTAAACGATTCCTTGTTGTGTTTTGAGGTACTGTAGATAGAATAATAGCTGCTAACAAGAAAGAGATAGCTGTTATAGTACCCAGCCAAACAATTAATTGCACAATTATATGATTATCGAGAAGATGAATCTGCTCACTTCTGCTACTTACTGATAAAAATAGTGGGAACAAAATAAAGAAAATCAAAAGACTCAGACGTTTATTTTTATCAAAAGCTCTAAAAACATGAAACTGCTTACACACTTTTAAGATAATGAAATAGAAAACGATTACGACCAAAATAGTTAAATAAAATGGGACATTTTTAATTGGGTAATAGAAAAAAATGGAGGTCACGCCAAGCAGAATTGCCAAGAACGTGACCAAAATATGCTGCTTCATTATTTACCTCCAGCGATAGTTTCACTGATTCGATTTAACTCTAGTTCGAATTGTTTGCGATGTGTACCAGCCACAGTGTCTAAAATAATTCCACAAGCAAATGAAAGCATGGAAATCATGATAAATCCTGTTGCTAATATAGCCGAAGGAACTTTCGTAATAAACGAAGATTGAATGTACTCAATTATTACCGGTGTACCAACAATCAATCCGAAAATCAAGAAAATGATAGACCACGATGTGAAAAATAAAAGTGGTTTATAATCTTTAAATAGTGTAAAAATCATTCTTAACACTTTTATTCCATCGGAAATCGTATTTAATTTTGATTCACTGCCTTCTGGACGATCGCGATAATCAATTGGAACTTCTGTAATTAGAAATTTATTGTCAAGTGCATGGATGCTCATTTCAGTTTCAATTTCAAATCCTGGGCTTGTGATCGGAAACGATTTTACAAATAATTTATCGAATGCACGATAACCTGTCATTATGTCTTGAATATCACTCTTATAAAGACGATTAATTAAGTTTTTAACTAGTTGGTTCCCAAATCCATGAAATTGACGTTTATTTTCGCTGAAATAAGTTCCGTTAGATAATCGGTCACCAATAACTAGATTAGCACGTCCTTCTACAATAGGCTTGATTACTTCATGAACATATTCCACTGGATATGTATCATCCCCATCGACCATTACATATATATCTGCATCAATACCCCTAAACATGGATCGAACAACATTTCCTTTTCCTTGTCTTGGTTCAAATCGTACAATAGCGCCATGCTCGCGGGCAATTTCCGACGTACGATCTTGTGAATTATTATCGTATACATATATTTTCGCTGTTGGAAGTTCCTTTTTGAAATCATCAATAACCTTACCAATCGTAAGTTCTTCATTATAACAAGGTACTAGTACTGCAATTTCCATTTTATAATACTCCTTTTATACGTTTCAAAATAATAACATCTGTCTTATAATACCACTTAATCTCGAACTATGAAAATATATGTAAAATACCAAATATACTAAAATATTCACATGTAATAGAAAGAAATGTTTGTTATGCTAAATAATAGTCAAACCTTGAAAGGAATGGAAAATGAAGAAAATTTATATATTACTTATGATTGTTGCTATTGTCTTTAGTCAATTTGGGAAATCCGCTGTCTCTGCAGAATTTTCTGATGTTGGAAAAAATTACATAAATTCTGTAAATTACTTAGTGTCGAACCAGTATGCACAGGGTGTTACTGAAACGAAATTTGGTACACAAGAAACAATTAAAAGAATTGACGCTGCGGTAATGGTTGCACGAATTCTTAAATTCGATACTAGCACTACATATACCAGTGCTGGGTTCAGCGATGTTCCAACAGATCGTCAATGGGCTGTAAATGCATTAGCGAATCAAGGAATTATCAATGGTAAAACTGAAACAAAATTCGGCTCTAACGAGTCAATGACACGTTCTGAAATGTCAAAAGTTCTAGCACTTGCATTTAAATTAGAGGCAGGGCCTAACGAAATTCCATTTACGGATGTCAGTGCACGTTTTAAGGAATATGTGTCTGCTCTTTTACAATCGAATATAACAGAAGGAAAAACAGCGACATCATTTGGCGCTAATGACCCGATTACTCGTGGTGAATTCTCTCTATTTGTCTACCGAACTACCAATCCTAATACAAGTATTCCTCCTGAAGTCATTTCCGTTGATTAATTATTTAACAAATTCAAAATTTTCTTTGTTGAAGTTAGCGAGAATTGTGATAAAATGGAAAGGTAGTAATATACCTGTCGTTTAATATAGTATGGGTGCCTGGTTGATGCAGAAAAAAGAGTTCATTCGAGACTTTTGTCTTTAATGAACTCTTTTTTTATTTAAATTTAAGGAAATTAAGGAGATTTAGTATGCAATTAAAAAAGTTTTACTTATTTTCACTACTAACATTTTTACTTATTTCACATGGTTCTTTTGTCAATGCAGCAACAATTTCTCAAGGGGTTTATCATTCATCAGAATCCTTAACTGTCGGTGGCTATCCACAAAAGACCAATATATTATCAGTTAACCTGAATCAACCATATACAACAATGGATGTAGGAGTTTCTTCACCACTAAATATTCTAGACACTACTAGTGGACTTGCCAAAAAACATACTCAAATCAACCATCATGTAGTCGGTGGTATAAATGCTTCCTTTTTTAGTTTTGATACGAAAAATCCAAGCTACCTAATAGCAAAGAATAATGAGATTTTACATTTGGGATCGATTTCTACAAATTATAATGATTTCATGTATACCCCTGCTGCATTCGGTATAGCTGCAAATCAAAAAGCAATAATCGATAGATATCAAACGTCTCTGACTATCGAGCATAATGGCAAAGTGGCGTCATTAACTAATCTCAATCGTGAACGCCAACCAAATGAAACTATTCTTTATACATCCAGTTGGGCATACCCAAATACACGAACGAATTCAACTGGATATGAAGTCGTAGTCACAACTTCTAAGCCAGTTGATAGGGGAACTAAGTTTGGAGAAAAAATTGTTGGAAAAGTAACAAACATACGTAAATACGGAGATTCAGAATCGTCTTTCATTCCCGAAAACGGATATGTGCTTTCAGCGGCAAATACTGAACAAGTGGACAAATTACGTAATATGGAAATTGGTGATGATGTTTCGTTAATACTAGACATAGATTCGAAATGGAAAGATGCAAAATTCATGCTAGCTTCTGGACCGTTACTTGTTCAAAGTGGTAAAAATTCTATTACAATGGATTCGACTAGCTCACGTTATCGTGAACGCACGTCACATACAGCAGTCGCGGTTGACTCGACAGGATCTAGAATCTTTATGGTAACTGTAGATGGTCGACAACCGGGTTATAGCCAAGGAATGAACTTGAATGAGTTTTCCAATTATTTGGTAAGTATTGGTGCTTATAATGCTATTAATTTAGATGGTGGCGGTTCGACAACGATGGTTACTCGAAAATATGGACAAGTTTATCCGACACTTTCAAACCGACCTTCCGACGGAACAGAACGTAAAGTTTCTGCCATTATAGAAGCTATTAGTACCGCACCTTATGGAGAGGCTACACATATTTCCGTATCTCAAGACCAAGAAGGAATTGTTGCTGTAGGAGCGTCTGTTGGTTACAAAGTAAATTCAGTTTTGGATCAATATTATAATGTTCTACCTATCGATACATCAAAATTAGTTTTGGAGAGCGTTTCTAATGGCGTTGGAAAAATCGAAAATAATCGTTTTGTGGGAATTAAAGCTGGGGCAGGTACTATAATAGCTAAGTATGATGCTACCACTATGTCGATTCCTGTTACCGTTACGAGTACAATTGATTCACTAGTAGCATCTCCAACTGAAATTCGTATTGGAACAGGAGAGACTGCGAAATTCAATGTTAACGGAATTAGCAAGAATCAAAAAGTGATTTTCAATCCAGCAGCAGTTAACTGGACAACTTCTAGTGGTTTGGGTTCTGTAAATGGGACCACATTCACTGCAGGAACAAATGAAATAACGGGTTCTCTTATTGGAACATTTGGAGAGGCTAGTGTAAGCATCCCAGTGACAGTGTCCAATAAACCTTTACAAATTAGTGGTATGAATACTGTGAGTGGTCTTAAAGCAGAGAACGCGCGAGCATCTGCTAGTATTGGAATAGAAGAAATGCTTCAAGCAAAAGAGGGGACAGCTTCAGTAAAATTGAATTATGATTTTACAGCGTTTCGTGATGGTATATCTGCCGCTTATGTGAACTGGACAAACGGTCTTGCATTTCCTGCGACACCGAAGAAAATTGGTGCTTGGGTTTATGGAGATGGCAATAACCACTGGTTACGTGCTTCCATTAAGGATGCTTTAGGTCGAGAAACAGCCGTTGATTTAACAGCAGAGGGTGGACTAAATTGGGTAGGGTGGAAGTATGTTGAGGCTAATATACCATCAACGCTAGCAACTCCAATAAAACTGAGCAAGATTTATGTGGCAGAACCTTCATCTACTAAAAAACAAAAAGGTTCAATATGGATTGATTCTATTCAAGCAGTTTATACAAACCAAACAACATCAATCAAATCGTTTACTCCTTCATCTTCGGCCCGAATAGTCAATTCGAATAAGCAGTTTACTGTGACATTCAGTCAAGCAATGAATCCAACCTTCATAAATTCGAAGCATGTATATGTAGAAGATGAGTATGGGGTTCGTCAAAATGTTAATGTTCAAGCAGGATCTAGTGCGGTTAAACTTGTGGTCACTGCGCCCACAGGTGGGTATGCGAAAGGAAAATCATACCGCTTAGTAGTGACGCATTTTGCGGAAAATGCAAGTAATATTCGAATGATAAAAGATTCAATTACAGAATTTAAAGTTCAATGACTTCTAGAGATGCACATAGCAATTGCTATGTGTATTTTTTATGAAGATTTTTAAACAAAGAAACCCGATGAACGAGTCATCGGGTAGTACTTATGCTTTTTGCGGGACTCGAACGGTCCAACTAGTAAAGTCAGCTTGGTTTTTTTGAATCGTTTCCGAAGGGAAAATAAATGTCCAAGGTTTAGAAGTGTTAGCTTTAACTTCTAGTGTTCCTAAATCAAAAAATCCTTGTGCCACTAAATCTCCACCGGCATCTAAAACTTCAAGTGGGAGCTTTTGAACTTGGATATGGTGCGAGTCACCATTTCTAATAAATAATGAAATAGCTAGGCTACCGTTTTCTAAAGGTTTAGCTTGAAATCCACTAAAATTAACTTCACGTTTACTCAACTTAGGTAAATTTTCAACCATTTTTTCCATAACATTAATTTGTTCATTGCTAAGCGCTTCGCCCCAATTATCATCTAAATCTAATGCATGTGGTATTAAAGATTGAACATTAAATGCTAGTTTCCATCCTTCTTTTGGCAGTTCTTTTGCTTTTTGCAGTGGTTTTTGGAATTCGAATACCCAAGGGCGATGAGAGCATGGTGGAACTTCACCTAGCTCTGTTAAATCAAATTCTTTTGCTGCCAAAACGTTGTCGTCTTCAGATAAAATAAATAGTTCGACTTTGCCCATAGATACAGGCTTATCTACTGAAGATCGGAAAAATGCTTTTACAAACCATGTTCCATTTTCCTCGTTCTCGTCAATATCAATCCCAGACAATGAAATTTGATATGGCTTTAATGGAGTGAGTTCATTTGATAAAAATCGAAAAACATATTGTTGTTCTTTTGGAATATTCCAATCAGGATGGTACGAAAGGGCAGTGTCTACTAATTTTTCACTGCTATCTGCATTGAGTCCATCGAGTAAATCACTGGAGTCAACGACGCTGTCTTTTCCTGTTTTTGCCGTTTTGTTAAAGAATGAAAATAGTTTCATTCTGCAGCCTCCTCTTGTGACTGAATAATTTTCATGAAGGAAATTAATTCAGTTGAAATTTGTCCACGTAACTCTTGATAATGTGATTGGAAAAGTTCGAGTCCTTCCCTATTGTAAATTCGCATTGGATCTTCTTGTTGGTATGCACGCAAGCCAATACCTTCTTTTAGTCTTGCCATTGACTCAAGGTGACGAACCCATGTTGAATCTAAATAACTTAGCATTACGCGAGGAACAGTATTCAATACGCGTTCATTGTCGTTAAACGTATCTATAAAGGCCTTCAATTCCATAATGGGTTCCTTAATTTGGTTATTAATATCTTTAACTTTTGAGACTTTACGATTTATCGAAATAGGTGTGATCAACAAAGAATTTAATGTTTCTTCAATTCTATCAAAGTCCCAATTTTCATTAGTGTCATCTTCATTGCAACTTTCACCAATAGTATAAGCAATTGTCTCATCGAGCATCATTTTAATTTGATCCATTAAATCTTCCTGATTTAATACTTTATTTCTCAATGAATAGACAACACGACGCTGTTCGTTAATGACATCGTCAAGCTTTAAATTATATTCACGCATAGAGAAATGTGCACCTTCTACAATTCGTTGGGTACGATCGCTAAATTCATGAATTTCATTGCCTTTAACAAGACCTAGCTCATCAAATTTCACTTTTTTGAGGAACTTTTCCATGTCGTCCTTGGCATATCTTCTAAACATATCATCTTCTAACGAAATAAAGAATTGAGTTTCACCTGGATCCCCTTGTCGACCTGAACGACCACGTAGTTGGTTATCAATTCGACGACTTTCATGTTTTTCCGTACCGAGTACAAAAAGCCCTCCAATATCAGCGACACCATCACCGAGGACGATATCCGTTCCACGACCTGCCATATTGGTAGCTACTGTAATCTGGTTTAATTGTCCGGCTTGTGAAATTAGGAAAACTTCTTGTTCGATAGATTTAGCATTTAGAAGTTGGAAATTTAGGTTAGCATTCTTTAAATAATTAGCTATACTCTCAGATTGCAAAATTGAAGAAGTGCCTACTAAAACGGGTTGTCCTGTTAAATGTCGTTTTCTTACTTCTTCTGCAACTGCTTTATATTTTTCATCAATAGACCGATAAACTTTGTCAGGTTGATCGACTCGTATAGGAATTCTGTTTGTAGGAATCTGTATTACATTCATCCCATAAACATCTTGAAATTCTTTTTCTTGCGTCTTAGCAGTTCCAGTCATTCCACATAATAGAGGGTACATTCGGAAATAGTTTTGAATTGTAATCTGCGCTTGTGCTTTGTTTTCATCTGTAATAGTCACTTTTTCTTTTGCCTCTAAAGCTTGATGTAAACCATCAGACATCGTACGTCCTTCCATAATACGACCAGTGAACATATCTATAAGAAAAATTTTGTCATCCTTTACAATGTAATCAACATCGCATTCGAACATGACATGAGCACGAACTGCTTGAATTACATAATGATACAGAGTTTGGTGCTCTAAATCATATAGATTATCAACGCCAAATGCCGCTTCAACTTTTTCAATACCAGTTTCAGTCAAGGAAGTTGCTTTTGTTTCCTCATCAAACTCATAATCACGGTCGACAATAAAACGTTTAGCTAAACGCGCGGCAATTAGATGGAGATCAGCGTCAACTGTCATTTTGCCAGCAACAATAAGAGGAGTTTTTGCTTCATCTATAAGGACGCTATCAACTTCATCAATAATTGCGTAATAATATGGTCGTTGCACTTTTTGAGAAGGATGGGCAACCATATTGTCACGTAAATAATCAAAGCCAAACTCAGTTCCAACTCCATAAGTAATATCTGCAGCATATGCAGTTTGTTTCTTATCTGAAGGCATCATTGGCAAATTAATACCAACTGTTAACCCAAGAAATCGATGTATTTGACCCATCTGGTCGAAATCTCGTTTTGCCAAATACTCATTAACCGTAATAATATGGACGCCTTTTCCTTCTAAAGCACGTAAATATGAAGGGAGGGTGGCAACAAGTGTTTTACCTTCACCCGTTGGCATTTCAGCGATATTACCTTTAGCAAGGACAATTCCACCAATTAATTGAACGTCAAAATGACGCATATGCAAGACCCGTTTAGAAGCCTCACGAACTACAGCAAAAGCTTCTGGAATTAATGCTTCAATTTTTTCACCATCAGACAATCGCTTTTTAAAAATGGTTGTCATATTGCGTAATTCTTCATCTGTTTTTTGAGTAAATAACTCTTCTAATTGATTTATTTGATCGACCAATTTTCGATATTTTTTCAATTGGC
>Ga0209013_10001119_pt1 | contig 24747 bp, 26 predicted proteins | sample Cruoilmetagenom2_FD_187291 | JGI IMG/M metagenome (GOLD analysis project Ga0209013, IMG submission 187291) | Oil polluted marine microbial communities from Coal Oil Point, Santa Barbara, California, USA - Sample 2 (SPAdes) (version 2) | ecosystem: Environmental > Aquatic > Marine > Oil seeps ... | reverse complement strand
GGCGATATTTATCGAGTAAGGCCGGTACGTCTGCAATCACAGACTTTAGTTTTTCACCCAGTGCCAGGGTTTCATCCAGGGACTTCTGATAATCGACAGTGTCGTGCTTGAAGTAATGTTCAAGCATGTAGTTGTGATATTCCATCACATGGCGTAATTTTTCTGCAAAGGCTTCCGGGTTTGCCATATCACCCACGCGTAAACCACGGCGGGCGACCTTGTCTTCATAGGCTGGCCCGATGCCGCGCCCCGTTGTACCAATAGCCTTGTTGCCGCGGGCAATTTCACGTGCCTGATCCAGTGCAACATGGTGTGGCAGGATGATAGGTGCTGCATCTGATATTTTTACCCGCGAGCGAGCATCAATGCCTTTTGCTTCGACCTGCAGCAATTCCTTTTCCATCGCCGCCAGAGATAAAACGACACCATTACCGATCAGACAGTCGACATTGTCTCGCAGGATACCCGAAGGGATAACGTGCAGAACGGTCTTGTCGCCATTTATTACCAGAGTATGGCCAGCATTGTGGCCACCCTGAAAACGTGCGACGGCATCGGCACGATCTGTCAGCAGGTCAACGATTTTGCCCTTGCCTTCATCACCCCATTGAGTTCCTATCAGAACGACACTTTTACCCATAACTATTCCTGCATATATCCAGTTGTACTTTATATAAAAAGATAAAAACCCCGCAGCAAGCTACAGGTTATTAATCACAGCAAGCTGCTGGAATTAAATCCAGAGGAATTAAAGATATTCCACTATCCATTTGCCATTCTTGCTGACCAGTCTAGCTGTGCAGTTACTGTCCATCCCGGCCAGTTCTTTGTCATAGCAAAAAATAACTCGTTTGCCTTCCAGTCTCAGTTGTTTGACCACATCAAAGAGTGCCGGATCATCGTCATCCGGTGCACAGATAGTCGCTGGCGATGTAGCTGAATTTTTATCTGTTTGTTTGATCAGCCCTGATACGGCACGAAGATCAAGACTGAAGCCTGTAGCCGGCCTGGCTCTGCCAAAATCGATACCGATATCATCATAGCGCCCACCGTAGGCTATTGCCCGGCCAGAACCTTGAGTGTAGACAGAGAAAACCAGGCCATTGTGGTAACTCTTTCCTTTTAGCTCAGCGAGATCATAGTAGAGACGTGTAGCTGGCAGACGTTTTTTCAAACTGCTTGCTATGCGTGACAGGTTTTGAAAGGCTGCTTTCACTTCTTCTGAGGCCGCAGAAAATTTTTCTACCACCCCGGGCAGACTATCTACCTCGCCGCTACTTGCCGTCATTAAGATAAACAGTTCTGTGGCTTTTTCCGACAAACCCAGTGAATGACAAAGCTGTGCTACATCATCCCCGGCACGACTACTGATCACTTCTACCAGTTGATCCTGAGCATCAGTATTCAGGCCCTCTGCTGCTGCCAGTGCCTGAAATATTCCCACGTGACCAAGATCAACATGCAGTTTATCAAACCCTGTGATATGCAGTGTTTCTACCAGCAGCTCAACAATCTCTATATCGGCCTGGTAGTCTTTCACACCGAACAACTCGGCGCCGAGCTGTAGCGGGACACGCGAACAGCCCAGACAGTCTGGACGAGTACGCAGCACCGGCCCGAAATAACAAAGACGGTTTGCCCCGTCATTGTGTAAATAATGGGCATCGATGCGGGCAACCTGCGGCGTCATGTCCGCACGCACACCCATCATCCTTCCACTCATCTGGTCTGTCAGTTTAAAGGTCTCGATTTCCAGGCCATGCCCTACCCCTGTGAGCAGGGAATCAAGATATTCCATCAACGGTGGCATCACCAGGTCGTAACCCCAGCTATCGAGCAGGTCCAGCACTTTACGACGCAGGTTTTCTATTCGAGCAGCCTCTGCCGGCAGTGTTTCCTCCACACCAACGGGCAGCAGCCAACGGTCACCGTTGCTCAAAGAAGGATTAGCATTACTCATAACACAATATCAGGATCCTGACCCGGCTCGAACAAAGGTCAGCAGTACTGCACCGACGACCATGACAATCAGACCCATAGTTCTTAACTGGCTATTACTGATCTTCTCCATCATCTCCAGCATCTTGCGATACCTGTCAGGATTCAGGAAAGGCAGTATGCCTTCAAATATCAGCAACAGGGCAATCGCAGTAAAGAGGTCATTCCAGTCCATTATCAATTTCGTAAATGTTATTGAACCGGATTTTTCAGGTACTTGAAGAATTCACTTTCCGGGTCAATAACCATCATCGCATCCTTATCCTTAAAGGTATTTTTATAGGCTTCCAGACTACGATAAAAAGAGAAGAACTCTGCATCCTGCGTATAGGCTTCAGCATAAATACGTGTTGCCTCAGCATCACCTTCACCTCGCTTGATCTGGGCTTCACGCTCAGCTTCGGCAACGATGATCTGTGACTGGCGATCTGCATCAGCACGCAGACGTTCTGCAGCTTCCGCACCGCGGGCTCTCAGGTCCTTTGCTACCCTGCCACGCTCTGCTTCCATTCGGTCATAAACAGACTGGGAGATTTCCGGCACCAGATCGACACGCTTCAGGCGTACATCGATGACCTCGAGACCGTATTTCTCCGCTTCACGGTTGGTATTTTCCTGCACGATCTTCATTATCACGTCACGATCACCGGAAATGACATCGGTCACTGAGCGCTTGCCAAATTCGGTCTTGAGTCCATCATTAACCAACTGGCGTAATCGCTTGCTGGCAGTGCTTGACTGGCCACCCACAGAAACAAAATACTGCGTGGTGTCGATGATGCGCCATTTAACAAACGAATCGACGACCAGGCCTTTCTTTTCCACAGTGATGTACAGTTCAGGATCAGCATCCATGGTTTGCACCCGTGCATCAAAATACCGAACATTATTGATAAATGGCATTTTTATCCGCAGGCCGGGTTTGTCATCGGAACGAATAATTTCACCAAATTTGAAGACAATAGCTCTTTCCCGTTCATCAACAGTGTAAAAGATGCCTGAGGCGATCAATGCCAGGACGAACAGAATAATAGCTATTACTGGTAATTTAGATGACATACGCTATCTCCTGTCTGTACGGCTAGACCGGCCATCACGCTGCCGGAATTCATCAATTTTCTTTCTGACTTCAAGTAATGAATCACTGGGCATCGTGGCATCAGTAACGATATCCTTAGATTCATAACGATTCAGCATACGATCAAGAGGCAGGTACATAATATTGTTACTGTTCTTCTGGTCAACCATTACAAGATTACTGCCAGAAAGAACTTTCTCGATACCATCAAGGTACATACGTTCACGTGTCACTCCCGGTGCAGCGTTAAACTCCTTAAGAATACTGGTAAAGCGTGAGGCCTCACCCTCGGCCTGAGCAATCACTGTGGCCTTGTAGGCCTCAGATTCCTGAACAATGCGCGCCGATTTACCCCTGGCCCTTGGAATAATATCATTTGCATAGGCTTCTGCTTCATTCTTGTAGCGCACTTCATCTTCACGAGCCTTTACCGCATCATCAAACGCTGGTTTTACTTCACTGGGCGGCAAAGCGTGCTGCATATCAACTGACACAATCTCTATGCCGGATTCATAACGATCAAGGATGCGTTGTAATATCTCATTGGTCTCGCTGCCTACAATTGATCGGCCACTGGTTATAACATCATCCATTGAAGTCTTGCCGACGACTTCCCTGGCAGCCGCTTCAGTAGATGAACGAACAAGAACATCCATCTGGTCGCTGACATTGAAAAGAAATTTATTGGCATCAGCAACTCGGTACTGAACGGCAAAGGCGATATCAATAATATTTTCGTCTTCAGTCAGCATCAGAGATTCTCGCTGTACTGTTTGCCTGGAACTGTTGAGCGTAGAGCGATATCCGACCTCAACCGTTTGCACTTTTTCAGTATTTACAATGATTTTTGATTCTATAGGTGCAGGAAGATGCCAGTGCAAACCGGCTGAAGTAGATTCCTGGAATTTCCCAAAACGCAGAATGACCCCCGTTTCGCCTTGCTGGACAGTATAAAAGCCGGTAGCCAGCCAGACACCGGCAAGCAACACCAGCACCACCAGCACACCAGCGATACCAAACGATTTACCATCGCCACTACCACTGCCAGTCTCACGGCCACTTCCACTACCACCGCCGAAAAGGCCACTGAATTTTTTCTGCAGATTTTTTACGATTTCGTCGAGATCGGGCGGACCGTCCGGGTTATTCTTGTTTCCCCAGGGGTCTTTTCCGTCTGAGCCACCAGGCTGATTCCATGGCATGGCTAGTGTTACTCCTATTACTATTCAAGGACGAGGGATTCTATCTTGTATTTCTGCTTTCGCATAGTTAAAAAAAGGTTAAAGGGGAAAGCTTAAAGGGAAAAGAGGCTGAGATTTTTGTGGGAGGCGCGGCCCCGCGGCGAATGTTTTTGATTTTCATCGGTCTTAGACAAAAACCGGGATTCCAGCATGTGCTGGAATGACGCTTGCTTTCCCCTTTAAGCTTTCCCCTTTAAGCTTTCCCCTGGTGTTTCCCTGTGCAGCCAGGCCATATCTGCCTGACTTCCCTCAATTTCCATTTCCCAGTCTCCGTTCTCATGCATAGACTGGTGCAGGACACTGAATCGCTGGAATATTTTCGCCCGCAACCCGCCTTCTGCAACAGGAACCGTAATTGTCTGGCGAAAACGTAAACGACTGAAATGCTCATCCACTGCCTGCAGCAGATACTCCATTCCTTCACCGCTGTGGGCTGACAGCCATACCTTTGTTATAATGCCTTCTTCATTTCTTTCCAGACCCGCCTCACGATCCACCAGGTCTACCTTATTGAATACCGTAATTACCGGAATATTACTGGCCTCAATTTCCTTCAGGACTTCATTTACCTGTTCGATATTTTCACTCCGGCGATCGGATGAACGGTCAACAACATGAAGTAACAGAGCGGCGTCACTGACTTCTTCCAGTGTAGAATGAAAGGCCTCTACCAGAGAATGCGGCAGGTGGCTAATAAATCCAACGGTGTCTGTCAGAATGACATGCCCGGCGTTGGGCAGGTCCAGCCGCCGCATGGTGGGATCCAGGGTGGCAAACAACTGATCGGCCTGATACACCCCGGCACCGGTCAAATAATTGAATATTGATGATTTTCCAGCATTGGTATATCCCACCAGTGAAACCGTGGCGACAGGTATCTTCTTTCTGGCTTTACGCCGCTGTGAGCGGCGTTTTCTGACCTTTTCCAGGCGTGCTCGCAGAGATTTTATCCGCTGACCCAGTAATCGACGATCAGTTTCCAACTGGGTTTCACCCGGCCCTCTGAGTCCTATACCGCCTTTCTGCCGCTCAAGGTGGGTCCAGCCTCTGATCAAACGAGTTGATAAATGACGAAGCTGGGCAAGCTCTACCTGTAACTTCCCTTCATGACTTTTCGCCCTGGTGGCGAAGATATCCAGAATCAGCCCGGTGCGATCAATAACACGGCACTCCAGGGCACGTTCGAGATTTCTTTCCTGTACCGGCGAGATGATATGGTTGATCAGTACCAGCTCTGCACCGGAATCTTTCAATATCCGGCGTATCTCCTCAGCTTTGCCCTTGCCAACAAATAACGCAGGGTCCGGACTCCTTCGACTGCCGGTAACCTGTGCTACCGGCAAAGCGCCTGCAGAACGGGCAAGCAGATTCAGCTCCGCGAGAGATTCCTCATTACGCTGACGGTTGAAATGAATGTGGACAAGGACGGCCGGTTCTGCGCCATCATTTATCGATAGATCTGCTATAGATCGTTGGCTTGAATCTTCTGTCAGATCACTGATTGCCGGCACTATCCGAGTCGTCGAGTTGGAGTTTTACTGCCCGAGAAGGCACTACCGTTGAAATGGCGTGTTTGTAGATCATCTGACTGACCGTATTTTTTAGCAGCACGACGAATTGATCGAAGGATTCTATCTGCCCCTGCAACTTAATACCATTAACGAGAAAAATAGAAACGGGTACCCTTTCCTTACGGAGTGTATTTAGATATGGGTCTTGTAGTGATTGCCCTTTTTGTTGTGACATTTTGTTACTCCTTAATAATTATTTATTGTTTTCAGTATTGTCTAAAATGTGCTGTTACTTGCTTAATACCCTTAATGTGTATGATATGTCCGGTCAGTTTCCAGAAAATCAACAACCCTTCTCACCTCACTCTATTGCCACGATGTTTTATAGCAATCCTCCATGGACAAAATCAGTAGGCATGCCCTAGAACACTAGTCGTTTTTTGTACAAATTCCAAGACTTTTTCAGGAAAATCTTCATTCATACTGTCAAACCACTTTAACTGTGGATCCTTCCTGAGCCAGGTTAGCTGTCGTTTTGCCAATTGCCGGGTACTGAAAAGACAGCGCTGGCGCATTTCTTCATAGCTGGCTTTCCCCTCAAGATACTCCAGAACCTGTCGGTACCCTACTGTACGCATGGCTGGCAGGCTATTATCCAGACCTTTTGCCTGCAAGCCCATCACTTCCTCAAGAAAACCCTGCTCGAACATCATATCCAGCCGTTTTTCAATATTTTCATGCAACAGGCTTCTGTCAGACGGCCATATACCAATTTTGATGATATTCCACGGAATCTCCTGCAAGTTGTTGCTAGCGTGCTGCGTAGGCGTGATGCCGCTAAGTTCATAGATTTCGAGCGCACGCTGTATTCGCTGCCTGTCATTGGGATTTATCCGTTTTGCCGACTCAGGATCTACTTCAGAAAGCCTATCATGCAAGGCCTGCCAACCGATTTTTTCCGCCTCGAGCAGCAGCTTTTTCCGCACTGCTTCATCCGCTGCAGGCAAATCCGGCAAACCATACTGCAGTGCTCGAAAATAAAACATAGTTCCACCCACCAGCAGTGGAACCCTGCCCTGAACTTGATAATCCTCCATTAACTGCAAGGCATCTGTACGAAACTCATCTGCTGAATAGGGTTGGGACGGCTCGCGTATATCTATCAGGCCATGCGGATAGTCCTTCATTTCCTCAGCCGTGATCTTTGCAGTCCCGATATCCATCCCGCGATAGATCTGCCCTGAATCAACACTGATTAAGCCGACTGGTAAATAATCCGCAATCCGTATTGCCATACCGGTTTTCCCTGCGGCGGTTGGGCCCATCAGGAAGATGGCGGTGGGTTTGGTGTTATTTTCAATCATGAATAGTTAGTTTGCCGCATCAGGGAATTAATATTGAATGCATTCAACAACAAAGTGCAAAACTCATTCGCCGCGAAGGCGCGCCTCCCACATGGGGTCCATACATGGTTTGTAAATTTTGTGGGAGGGGCGCCCTCGCGGCGAAAAAAGTCTCAGATTTACGGCCTGTATTTTACATAAAACGAAATACCTAAAACCGCCTTTCCTTCATTGTCCCCGCATAAACCACTTATCAATCTCAGCTATACTGAACTGCTTCCAGGTCGGCCGCCCATGATTACACTGGTTACTGCGTTCGGTCTGCTCCATTTCCCGTAACAGTGCATTCATTTCCTCTCTGCTCAGCAAGCGGTTCGCTCGCACTGAACCATGACAGGCCATGGTAGAGAGAATTTCATTAATACTATCTTCCATTCTACTGGAGCGGCCATGCTCAGAAAGATCCGATAATATGTCCCGAATTAAAGTTGGAATATCCGCCCTGGCAAGCATTTCAGGGACACTACGAATCACAACACTTGCCTCAGTAATTACTTCAACTTCAAATCCTAACTTATTGAAATAATTTATATTTGATTCAGCTTGCAATATTTCTTCCTGACTTAAGGCCAGGTGTACCGGCACCAGCAGAGGCTGCCTGGCCAGCTGCTTTTTATCGAATTGAGACTTTAGTTTTTCATAGCTAATACGCTCATGTGCCGCGTGCATATCGACAATGACCAGGCCTCTTTCATTCTCTGCCAATATGTAAATACCCTGCAGTTGCGCAAGGGCAAAGCCCAGCGGAAATTCACTTAAAGGGTGGTCGTTTTCCTGCTGATCCTCGCTAGCACTTTGTCCGTGTCCTGCTCTCATTAGAGAAGAATCAGCAGTATCTGCACCAGAATAGAGTTTTTCCAGTCCAGGCATCTGCTCCTGTACAGAATTCGGCGTCGTGGTGCTATCGAATCGGCGCTGGGCAAACTGGAATGTCCCGCTTTTTGCTGGAGGTGAATCTGGTGTTGGAACGGAGGTATAACGATCTTGTGTTAAGCCCGCATTCAATTCATTAGCGGGCATTACGCCAGGACGTGTTTCGGTCAGCATTTTTTTTAGCGACTGGGAAATAAAACCGTGGATTTGCCTGTCCTCACGGAACCTGACTTCATGTTTGCCCGGATGTACATTGACATCGACCTGATTCGGTGGCAAATCGAGAAATAGAACAAATGCAGGCTGGCGCTGATGGTGCAGCACGTCTCTATAGGCCTGAGTCACTGCATGCATCAGCAACTTGTCCCTAACATAGCGCTGGTTTACGTAGAAAAATTGCTGATCCCGCTGACTTCTGGAGTAAGCAGGTTGTGAAAACCAGCCATGCACGCGCAGATCACCAATTTGCTGATCAATAAAAAGACAGTTTTCGATAAAGTCCTTGCCCAGTACATCGGCCACACGCTTGTTGCGCCCTGCCTCATCTTCAGCAGCCTCCAATGAATGCACGGCTCGTCCGTTATGGAAAAGGCGGAAGCTAACGTCTGGCCAGGCCAGGGCCTGTTCAAGAAAACGACGATCCAGGTGTTTGTATTCAGTTTTCTCTGTACGCAGAAACTTGCGTCGGGCAGGGGTATTATAAAAAAGATCACAGATTTCAATGCTGGTACCCTGAGGATGAGCCGCAGGCACAGAAGCAGGAAGGTCTTCATTGCTTTCACAGACAAGCTTCCAGGCCTGCTCGCTACCCAGTGCACGACTGGTGATCGTCATACGGGATACCGAGCCCATGCTGGGCAGTGCCTCACCACGAAACCCCATGGTCATTACATTGACCAGATCCTTCTGATTCTGGATTTTGCTGGTGGCATGCCTGCCCATTGCCAGCGGCAGACAATCCTGACGGATGCCATGGCCATCATCACGCACTGATATTCGTCGCAATCCACCATGCTCCAGTTCGACTATGATCTGTTTTGCGCCGGCATCCAGACTGTTTTCCAGCAGCTCTTTAAGTATGGACGCCGGTCGTTCAACAATTTCACCTGCTGCAATCTGATTCACCAGCTGATTTGGCAACTGACGAATGGTTGGTGATTGATTGATATCCATGCTGTTTTCCATCCACTTACTTCCCTGTCGTCGCAGGTTTCATGAATGCAACTTTTTCATGACTGATAAATTGCTTAATGCCATTATAGATCGCCCTGGCCACCTGTTTCTGGTATTTGCTGCTTCGCAGTTTGCGCTCTTCATATGGATTGGAAATAAAACCGGTTTCTACCAGCACGGAAGGTATATCCGGTGACTTGAGGACAACAAAACCCGCCTGCTGTACTGACTTGCTATGCAGTTTTGCGATTTTTCTCATCTCTTTCAGCACCTGGTCGCCAAAACTGAGGCTATATTCCAGGGTTTTGTCCATCTGCATATCCAGCAGCACCCCGGCTACGACATCCTCACGATCACTGATTGATGCACCCCCCACCAGATCAGCGGCATTTTCCTTGTTTGCCAGCCAGCGTGCGGTTTCACTGCTGGCACCACTTTTAGATAAGGCATAGACCGATGCGCCGCGTGCTGATGAACGACGAAAGGCATCCGCGTGGATGGAAACAAAAAGATCCGCATTGGCACTTCGTGCCTGCCTGGTACGCTTTCTCAGCGACACATAGTAATCACCTTTACGGGTCATATATGACCGTAAAACAGGATCCTTATCAACAAGTTTTTTAAGTTCCTTTGCAATAGACAGGACAATCTTTTTCTCACGCGTTTTCTTCTTGCCGGAAGCGCCGAAGTCTTCGCCGCCATGACCGGCATCAATGGCTATGGTAACTATCCCCGGGTGTTTTGCCGGGGGTCGAATGACCTTTGCTGCCGCCTTCTTATCTTTATCAAATAAATCCACCACCAGCCGATAACCATACACTTTGTTCGGTTTTAGTGTGAAGCTCTTCACGCGCACAGGTTTTTTAAGATCTATAACAATACGAGTGATGCTTTTCGAATATTTTCCGTAGCGAAAGCGTTTAATGTAGGGATTGTTTTTAATCTCATGTGGAATTTCTTTACCTAGCCGGGCATTTTTTAGATCAATGGCAATCCGATCCGGATCGGAAAAAGTCGAAATCCTGTGATCTATACCACTGCTCAGATCAAGAACGACACGCGTATTATCAGGGGCATTCCATACACGCAGATTTTTTACACTGACAGTGCCGGTTGAAGCAGCAAATTGAGGGAACAGCAGGCCGATAAAAATAAGGAATATAATAGTCTGCTTCATGAAATATTGATGTTAAATTTTCTGCTGTTATAAATTGTGCTTAAACTGTATTCACCCTGAACAGACAAATTCAGGTATATGCCCACCGTCTGTGGCCATCTCATTGTTCAGAATCAGTCACACGAGATTGTTTCGTCAATACGCTCCTCGCGATGACGAATAAATCAAAATCCACCGGGCATTTATCTTTTTGACAATGGTCAATGTCTGAAATCAAATATAGCCTATAATAACCGCTATCAGAGTCACGAGGTTAGGGAAATGTTCAGAATTTTAATTTCAATTTTTATTCTTATGCTGACATCGCAGGCGCATGCCAGACACGATGGTGAGCACCTGTATGCCCAGAATTGTGCTGCCTGTCATGGCTACAATGGTGACGGTGGCATGGGCGTACCACTTTCTTTACCTGATTTCCTGGCTACGGCATCCAATGATTACCTGTTCAAGACCATAAGAAATGGTCGGCCTGGCAGAGTTATGCCAGCATTTAAACATTTCAGTGACGACGATGTTGATTCAATAATCAACTATATCCGAGGCTGGTCAGACAGCATAGCGCCTATGTATTCAAAAAAACCGGTCAAGGGTGATGCGGTGCATGGTAATCAGCTGTTTCAGGAGCACTGTGCGGAATGCCATGGAGAAACTGGCACCGGCGGTCCCGGCACTGGTGTAACCATGTCACGTCCACGTAAACTTCCCATCCTCGCACCTGCGCTCAATAACACCGGTTTCCTGTCATCAGCTTCCGATGAAATGATTAAGAACACCCTCATCAAGGGCAGAAAAGGTACACCGATGGATTCATATTTGAAAGAGGGCTTAAGCGAACAGGACATCAATGATGTTGTTGCCTATGTGCGTTCTTTTGAAACACAGACTACACCTGACGAGGCAAGCACGGAAGACGAACCGGTTGTCATCATCAAAGAGTCCCCCTATAGCGTTGAAGAGACTGTCAAGAATCTGGAGAATGCAGTTTCCAGCATGAATTTCCGTCTTATCCGGATACAAAACCTGGATTCAGGCCTGACTGAAGAAGGTAAAGAAGACAAAAAACAGGTCATCATCTATTCCTGTAATTTCAATATCCTTAACCAGGCACTGAAGCTCGATCCTCGTGTTGGTTTATTTCTGCCCTGCAGGGTTACCGTATCCGAACACGGCGACAAGGTGCATGTAATGTATGCCAATCCCAAACGGATGAAAGAGATCTATAATAATAGCGAGCTCGACTCCATGTGTACTGACATGAAGACAGTCTATGAAGACATGATTGACGAGGCGCTGCTATGAGAAGCTATCGCAAAACACTGGTCAGCTTGCTGTTGGTCTGCCTGGTTCTCCCTCTTTCTGCTTTTGCCGATGACCTGATTATGCGCCGTATAGCTATGACGTTTCCGGAGACAATGAACGCCCTGCAGAGCTCAATTGCTGAAGAAGGCTTCAAGGTTTCCCGTGTCCAACGTGTTGATATCGGCCTGACGTCATCCGGTTATAATACGGCTGAATACCGGATTGTATTTTTTATGCGTGAGGATGAGGTGCGTCACATTGTCGAACAGCACCATGAGCTTATTGCCTTCCTGCCATTAAAAATCACCATTTTTGCAGAAGGAAATGAAACCATTCTGGTCACTCTGAACCCGATGAAATTGAACGAGTTCTTCCCCGAATTAAAAATGGAAAAAGAATTCGCGGAATGGAACGACAAGGTCATCAGGATTCTTGACAGAGTTCAGTCTGAATAGACTTCATTAGCTTCATTCCGGGTTCACTGTGTGCTGAGATCCTGGCCAACCTGCCGCTGCCAGCCAGTGAGATCTGAATTTCAATATCTTCCTGAGGCAGGTAATCCTGCCCACGTTGTGGCCACTCAATAAAGCAACAGGCTTTACCATTGAAGTAGTCTCGTATTCCTATCAGATCAAGCTCTTCAGGGTCTGTAAGGCGATAGAGATCAAAATGAATAATCTCTTTCCCGGCAAGAGAATATTCCTCGAGTAAGGTATAAGTGGGACTTTTCACCGCTCCCTGATGGCCCAGTTCCCTTAGCACCCCCCGCACCAGACTGGTCTTTCCAGTACCGAGCTCGCCTTCTAAAAATACAAGCACGCCTTCGGGTAATGCATTAGCCAGCACAGCGCCGAGTTTCTCTGTGGCTTCTACATTGTCCAATGAGACTACAATCTCATTCTCTAAATCTTCACTCATTCCTTATTTCACCGGCTTATAGCCATTTCTTAACCGCCGTAAGGGCAACATCAAATCTGAAGCCAGCATGCCAACACCCCCATGCTCAGAAGCATGCAGGTCCCCGGCGCAGGCATGCAATACGACAGCCGCCACAGCCGCTTTTTCAGCTGACATGCCCTGCGCCAGTAGCCCGGCCAGCAGCCCCGTCAGCACATCGCCTGTCCCTGCCACCGCAAGCGCCGAATTACCATAAGGACATACCCACAAATCCTTCTCATTTACAGCAATCAGCGAATTTTTCCCCTTCAGGATACAGATGCCGCCATACTGTTTAACGATTTCTTTAACCGCAGAGATTCTGTCTGACTGAACATCACGGGTCTTGCACTTAAGCAGCCTGCCCGCCTCAGCGGGGTGTGGTGTTAATATCCAGTTCTGCTGTCTAGCTGGAGATTTTGCCAGTAGATTCAGGCCATCGGCATCAATAATATCCGGCTGTCCGAATTCAAGACAATACTCAAATATTGTTCGTGACCAGCTGCTCTGTCCCAGCCCCGGCCCAAGCGCAAGCACATCGGATTGCCGGAACAACTTTTTCAACTGTTGCGTTGATCGAATACCACTCACCAGTAGTTCCGGACGACTAGCCGTGATTGCAGTGACATTCTCAGGAATACAGGCAACCCTTACCAATCCTGCCCCGGAAATGTATGCCGACCACCCAGCCAGACAGGTCGCCCCGGCCATGGCCCGCTCGCCGCCTGTGATCAATACCCTGCCATTGCTACCTTTATGTGAATTCTCGCTGCGAACCGGCAACCAGCCCTGGCATTCAGCCAGATCGGCCAGGCGGGGCTTGCCAAAGTCAGAAAATGATTTTTGTTCAGTATGCTCCATGACCGGTATCATACGACAAATGAATCCCAAGACACATTCTGCTGACGAACTGGCCGAGCTCGTACAGCAAATACGCCGCTGGGGACAGGAGCTCGGCTTTCAGCAGGTTGGCATTACAGATACCTCTCTACAGAAAGCAGAAAATCACCTTGAGCACTGGTTAAACAGGAATCATCACGGCGAAATGGAATATATGGCCCGGCATGGCCTTAAACGTAGCCGACCCGATGAGTTGATTAATGGCACCACTCGTATCCTATCAGTGCGCATGGACTATTTACCGCATGAGGCGGGAACAGCTGTCGATCAACTAAAGAAAATAGATCGCGCCTATATTTCACGCTATGCCCTGGGGCGCGACTATCATAAGCTGATACGCTCACGTCTGCAGAAGCTGGTGCAGCACATTGAAGCCGAACTGGAAGGCTTTAACTACCGGGTTTTCACCGACTCAGCACCGGTACTGGAAAAAGCGCTGGCAGAAAAAGCAGGCATAGGCTGGATCGGCAAGCACAGTAATTTGATTAACCGTACGGCCGGATCCTGGTTTTTTCTTGGCGAGATCTATACTGACCTGCCCCTGCCCGTCGATAGCACCGTTGAAGAACACTGCGGTAGTTGTCAGGCCTGTATAGAAATCTGCCCGACACAGGCCATCATCGCACCCTATCAGGTCGATGCCCGGCTATGCATCTCCTATCTCACCATTGAATACAGGGGTGTCATAAATGAAGAGCTTCGCCCTCTGCTCGGTAACCGCATATATGGCTGTGATGACTGCCAGCTCTGCTGTCCCTGGAACCGCTTTGGAAAGCTGTCGAAAGAAGCTGACTTTCAGCCTCGACACGGGCTGGATGACTCGGCTCTGCTGGATCTTTTTAGCTGGAGCGAGTCCGAATTTATGAAAAACATGGAAGGATCACCCATACGACGCATCGGCTATCAGAACTGGCAACGAAATATCACTATTGCCCTGGGGAATGCAGCTTATGATCCCGATATCGTGAAGGCACTGGAGAAAAAGCAAACATCAGCTTCTGAACTGGTAAAGGAACATATCAGCTGGGCCATAAGACAGCAGAAAAACAGAACCTGTTAGTCCCCAGTAACCAGCATAAAAAAGATATTATTATGTAGGTCCGAATTTATTCGGACATGACGAAACCTGGTGCAGGCCACTTGTGCGAATAAATTCGCACCTACATGTGCAATACAGAATTTGCTATAAAATAACGCTGTTGGAGAGGACAGACTTGAATTTATAGTTCTCAAGATCGCACCTCGGCTCCATTTGTCGATTTTTTTACCAGCGAATAAGCATCGACTTGTAGCCAAATACCGCGCCAAGATGGTGTAGCAGTGAATGCTGACCTTCTTTCTCCCACAGTTCAGCAATTTCCCTGTCCACCTGACGGTACTCCTCAAGCTGATCGGTGACCGAGTTATTGTCACCAATGGAACTCGAATCAGCGGATTTAATATCATCGATCAATGACAGCCAGAATGCACTGACGCCCATGATAAATGTTGGCCATGTTCGTTGTATCTCGGGCGACCATGAAGGATCACTGTAGGCCTCTAACGCCGTCATTGTCAGTTTGTCGGTATCTGATGAAATAGTCTTTTTGATCAGCCCTGCCTGTTTCACAGCTGCAAGCTGAGGACTATTGTCTAACTCTCTGATGACTTCTATTGCAGTTTCCCGGCTACTATAGAACAGGAAGCTGAATTGATGGCCCGGCGGCTTTCTCGTTGCACGGCGATGAAAACGCCACCATGACAGCCTGCTTGAATATTTCTCCAGTACCGGTTTAACAATGCTATCGGCGAGTAACAGGTCGATAGAAAAATCTGGTTTTTCCATTTCTTCCGGCCAGTTAACTCTGTAGCGATATACCCACCATGACATTTCATCTTTCTGCAATGATGCATTTGTTACGGGTACAGAATAATAGGGTTCCGGCAATGGCTTGCTCGTGGTACAGGCAGCAAGCAGCAACAGCACTGCAATTAGCAGAAACCTTGCCAGCACACTGCTCATTTTACAGGCAGACTTATTTCAGCTTGAGGAAGGTACGTCTGAAATATTTAAGTTCATCAATCGACTCCCGAATATCATCCAGTGCCTTGTGGGTGTTTTTCTTGCTGAAACCATTATAGATTTCAGGGTGCCAGCGCTTGGCAAGTTCTTTTACTGAACTGACATCAAGGTTTCTGTAATGCAGCCAGGATTCCAGTTGCGGCATATAACGATAGAGAAAGCGGCGATCCTGACAGATGCTGTTTCCGCATAAGGGAGATTTGTTGCGTGGACAAAACTCACGGATGAATTCCAGTGTTTCATTCTCCGCTTTCAATTCTGTAATCTTTGATGCCTTTACCCGTTCGGTCAGACCAGTTTTACCGTGCGTGCGGGTATTCCATTCATCCATGCCGTCAAGATATTCGTCGGACTGGTGGACAGCCATGACAGGCCCCTCACCCAGAACATTCAGATCGGAATCTGTGATGATGGTGGCAATTTCAATAATTCTGTCTGTATCCGGGTCGAGACCTGTCATTTCCAGATCAATCCAGACCAGTGCATTGGGATCCTGTGGCATAAATTAAATATCCTGTTATTTTGTGGGGAAAGTATCAAAAGTATCAAATGAACCGAAAGGATAATGTATTATCTGCTTTTCTGGAATAAATCTATATAAATAGTTTTCAGTGTTCGGTTTTCAGGATTAACAACAGAACACTGAAAACTGAAAACCGAATCTATTATGAATACTTTAACCATCCTCTTTCTTTTCGCACTGGCGGCCATGCTGATCACTGAATTCTGGCTGGGCAGACGTCAAATACAGAATATACAGCAACACCGTGATGCCGTACCTGAGGCCTTCGATAAGCAGATAGACCTCGCCACTCATCAGAAAGCAGCAGACTACTCCATTGCACGCACTCGTCTGGGATTAATTTCCGGCTTCTATTCAGCACTTATCCTGCTTGCATTCACTCTCGGTGGTGGACTGCAGCATATCGATGACCTGAGCCGGCAATTACTGGAGAATCCGTTGGTGATTGGCGTGGTCTTCATTCTTGCCACCGTATTCATTGGCGCACTGCTGGACCTGCCGTTCACCCTTTATAAGACCTTCGGCCTTGAAGCCCGCTTTGGCTTTAACAAGACCACCCCTGCCCTGTATATCGTTGATTTGATCAAAACGACCATTCTTTTTCTGATCATTGGCGTGCCATTGCTATTTGTCGCCCTATGGTTAATGCAGGCCAGCGGTAAACTCTGGTGGCTGTATCTGTGGCTGGTCTGGATGGCTTTCAATCTGCTTGCCATGGTCATCTATCCTGTCTGGATCGCGCCTTTGTTCAACAAGTTCAAACCTCTTGAAGATGAATCAGTCAGCAAAAGCGTTACTGAGCTGATGCAACGAACCGGTTTCAAGGTGCAGGGATTGTTTGTTGTCGACGGCTCACGCCGCTCAGCGCACAGCAACGCCTATTTTACCGGGCTGGGTAAATCCAAACGTGTCGTATTCTTTGATACCCTGCTGGATACCCTGAGTGCCGATGAAATTGTTGCGGTACTGGCGCATGAACTTGGCCATTTCAAACGCCGCCACATTATCAAACGTATAAGTGTATTTTTCCTCATCAGCCTGCTTGCGCTGGCGTTACTCGGCGGACTGATGCAGCAGGACTGGTTCTATCAAGGTCTCGGCATGACGACACCATCGAACCATGCCGCATTGATGTTGTTCATGATGGTCGGCCCGGTGTTCATGTTTTTCATCCACCCGATTAGCTCATGGTTCTCTCGTAAACACGAGTTTGAAGCCGATGACTATGCAAAAGAAAATGCGGATGCCAATGAACTAATCAGTGCCCTGCTGAAACTGTACCGGGACAATGCCAACACCCTGACCCCGGACCCGATCCACTCAGCATTTTATGACTCACACCCGCCGGCTTCGATTCGCATTAAGCACCTCCAGTCAGCAGGTTAAACAGTAGAGATACTTAAGGGACCTCTGATCAATTCATGAACTTGTATCTTACGCCTAAAATATCCAGTTTTTTCGTTGTAAACCTTCGCAATATCCAGCTATTACGATGTACATGGATGTACAAGTGCCGTGATGACAGGAAGTCATTGAACGGCCGTTCGATTTATACCTCAAACCTGAATATTTTAGATCGCAATCTACTTCGTCCAGACACATCAGAGGCTCCTAAATACTAAACGGAGAAAACAAACATGAACATTAAATTTTTTACAGCCATGTTATTAGCGCTACCATTAAACCTGATGGCAGCCGCCTTGCTTCCCGGAGATGCAGAAAACGGTAAAAAGCTGCACGACAGCAACAGCTGTCTGAGCTGTCATTCACAAATGACCGGTGGAAAGCCAGATTTACTCTATACGCGTGCTGATCGCAGAGTGTCTGACCTCGGCGGACTTATTAAACAGGTTAACGGCTGCAACAGAATGCAGAAAGTTGGACTGGATGAAAACGGTGTTAATGATGTGGTGAAGTACCTGAACGAGTCTTTCTATAAGTTCAGTGATTAGGTCGCCTGAAGCTACAGTTACTCTTGCAGCTGCAACCACTCATCGGCATCTTTCTGCAATTTGAAGGCCTTAACGTTGATACCACGGTTTTCAGCTACAAGGGTACCAAATGAAGTCTCCGCATAATTAGACGGATCGACCACGAAAGCGACCGACAAATTATAGGGTACCTGAGACACCAGGCGCTGCACCATTTCATACTGGCTAACTTTATCCAGTACATCGGTCATTTCACTCTCATCGACAAGTATTTTCCTGCACTGGTTCTCAACACAGGTGCTGATCACGGATTCGCCGTAAGAAACCGCCTCATCAACGCTGTCATCAAAACCTCTGGTGGTAACAATCAGCAGATCCCCATCTACCTCGATATTGTATTCGAGTGCCATATTATTCTCCTTCCCAGTTCGCTATTTTCCTGCTTTTTGAACCATACGGCGCTCATCAATAGCGCGTGCGACCGTATTTCGATCAATGTACTCGAGTTCTCCTCCAACCGGTACTCCACGAGCGATACGGGTCAAGCTTATCCCTTTCGCAAGCTCCTTGCCAGACAATAAATCTGTAAGATATTCAGCTGTGGTCTCTCCTTCTGCAGTGAGGTTTGTTGCCAGAATAATTTCTTCGATCTCGAATTCATCCAGCACCTCAAGCAGGCGATCAATACCCAGGTTATCGGGGCCTATGCCATCCAGCGGTGAAATGGTTCCCATTAATACAAAATAACAGCCTTTGTAACTGCCCGTCTGCTCAATCGCTTCGAGATCTGCTGGTGTCTCGACAATACACAGTTGAGAATGCCTACGTGAGGGTGACGAACACAGTGCACAAAGTTCTGTTTCACTAAGATTGTTGCAGCGCCGGCAATGTTGTATTGAATCCAGTGCATGCATCAATGCAGATGCAATTCCCCTCGCACCTTCCCGGTTACGCTCTATCAGATAATAGGCCATGCGCTGGGCAGATTTTGGGCCAACTCCGGGTAAACAGGCCAGTGCGGTTCTCAGGTTTTCAATGGCATGGGCAGTAGACATATGAGCAGGAAAATATATTCAGAATGGAAGATTCATGCCCGCCGGCAGCCCCATGCCTGCGGTCATACCGGACATCTTTTCCTGTGTCGTTGATTCAACCTTGCGTACTGCATCATTCACCGCTGCAGCGACCAGGTCCTCAAGCACAGCCTTTTCCTCGCTCAGTAAGTCGTCGTCGATACTCACCTTGCGTACATCATGGCGACAGGTCATGGTAATGCTCACCAAACCACCACCGGCACTGCCTTCAACTTCAGTCTGTGCCAGCTCTTCCTGTGCCTGCTGCATTTTTTCCTGCATGGCCTGTGCCTGCTTCATTATGTTACCCAATCCACCTTTCATAGTGATGCTCCTGTTATGTTCTGTAAATACCGGTTTAGCCGGCTTGTTAAGGGTATACGGTAGCTCTATTAATTACCAAGCGGCTTAATTGATGCCGGTGAAATACTGGCGCCAAAAGCCTCGACTATTTTAGTCACTGAATTGTCCGACATTATGGATTCCTCTGCTGCCTGCAGGCGCTCTCTTGTCTGGCGTTGTTTTTTCTTAGCGGGTGTCTCAGCCACGGGGTTATCGATTCTCATATTGACTTTGATATTACCGCCTAGTTTTATCTGCAAGGCATGAATCAGCTCTTTTTCCCTTACTGATGAATAGATTGCTTCCTGTTCGACATCAATAAGAAGTTCTAGTTTGTTTTCATCCCAAACGGCCGGAGCCATGTGTAGAGCCAGTTGTTTTGTAAGCCCTGTCACGGAAAGTGATCCGACCAGGTCTGCCCAGTCATTGCCAGCGACAGGGGATTCCTCTTCAGCGGTTGGCTGTTTTTCTGACGGCGGTGGCGGCTCATTTATCTGATCTGCCTGTACAGGGACATCAGGTTTCAGGCTTTGTGGCGGTGCTGCTGCGATTTGAGGTTTTGCAGCTGATTCAGATTTTGAATAAGCCGTATTAGCCTGCGTGGATGATTGCCGGGAAGCAGGCTGCTGGCCAGCCTTCTGCTGAATTGTTGCAGGCCTTTGCCTGCCTTGCGTCCGGCCTGCAACAGGTTTTGTAGCCACGGTCTGAGCAGACGAACCGGGCTGAAAAGCCAGCATTCTCAGCATTAGCATTTCAAAACCCGTTCTCGAATCAGGTGCCAGCGGCAAATCCCTCTTACCTGTCAGACATATCTGATAAAACAGTTGTAATTGTTCGGCACTGAATTCGTTGCTGGTTTTTTCCAGCCATTCCCTGTCCAGACTGCGTTGTTCGATAATAGCCGGGGCCAGTTGAACAAGTGAGAGATGGTATAAAACACCAAGCATCTCATTCAATACCATCATGAAATCCGGACTGCGGTCTGCCGCATCATCTATTGCCTGAAACAAAGCATCCGCATCATCATTCGCCAGAGCTTCAATCAGTGCATGGATATAGCGCTGTTCAATGCTGCCAAGCATGCTTCTGACATCATCACCGAACACCTTACCCGCTCCAAAAGCAATGGCCTGATCCAGCAGACTAAGCCCGTCGCGCATACTGCCATCAGCACTTGTTGCCAGTAAATCTAATGCCGCACCATCACTTTCTATCTTTTCCGTCTCAAGGATGCGGGAAAGTTGTGACTTTATCTCTGAATGATTTAGTCGCTTAAGGTTAAATTGCAGGCAACGCGATAATACCGTGACCGGTAATTGCTGTGGATCTGTCGTAGCCAACAGAAATTTGACATGATCCGGTGGTTCTTCCAGGGTTTTCAGCAATGCATTAAAGCTGCTTCGAGAAAGCATATGTACTTCATCAATGAGATAAACCTTGTAACGGCCGCTGGTAGGAAGATACTGGACGTTATCCAGTAATTCACGCGTATCATCGACTTTAGTTTTCGAGGCCGCATCAACCTCGATCAGATCAATATAGCGGCCTTCATCAATGGCTATACAGGAATCACATTTACCACATGGGGTAGAACTGATGCCCTGCTCACAATTCAGCGCCTTGGCCAGAATTCTCGCAATAGTCGTCTTGCCTACACCGCGGGTGCCGGTGAATAACAGGGCGTGATGCAGGCGGTCGTTATTGAGGGCATGTGACAGGGACTGTAGTATATGCTGTTGACCAACAACATCGCTAAAGCTGCCTGGACGCCATTTTCGTGCAAGAACCTTATATGACATAACACATCCGGGGACGATCCTGATGCACTCTGCAAGAGCATCATAGAATACTGAATGGTGGCGGATCAGGACAGCCTTGCCCTAACACCCGAATCTGCTGCTGCGGCTGCTTCCTTCCAGATCTGACCGGGTTCACAGCATATCGTCGTTAAGGGGGCCAACCATCACCGCCATAGAAAGCATTCCAAATAATACGAATAAATGCTGACGTGATTTTAGCGAGAGTTTATGATCTGTACCAGTAGAATACGTAAAAGTTTTACGTTTTATGTATTACGTTTTTACGTTATAAATCTAAAACCATGAATAAAAAAATCAGCAATAATATATTTCAGCGGGTCTTTATTGTCGGATATGGCGATATCGGCAGGCGTGTGGCAAAGTTATTTGACGCGAGTACCACCACTGTCTCAGGACTTGCACGGTCTCTGGCCTCGGCTGCAAAGATGAAACTCGATGGTGTTATTGCTGTCCAGGCAGATCTTGATGACCTGGACGGCCTGTCAAATCTGAAGCTGGCCAATTCCCTGCTATTTTATTTTGCCCCACCGCCAGCGACAGGAACCAACGATACGCGTATGTCGAATTTTTTAACTCACCTGGATGACAGCAATCTGCCGGCGAAAATCATCTATATCAGTACTTCGGGCGTCTACGGCGACCAGGCCGGACAACGAGTGACTGAAGACACACCAACCAATCCAGGTGCAGATCGTTCACGTCGCCGGCTGGATGCAGAGCAGCAACTAACACAGTATGTTGAAAAACGTGCCATCGATCTCGTCATTCTGCGGGTTAGCGGTATCTATGGCCCCGGACGACTGCCAGAACAACGCATCCGAAACAGAGTTCCCGTCCTGCATGAGAATCTGGCACCTAAAACCAACCGCATCCAGGCCGATGACCTGGCAGCGATTTGCATGGCAGCAGCAGAACATGGCCCTAACGGTGAGATATACAACATCAGTGATGGCTGTGACAGCAACATGACGAGATATTTTTTTCAGGTTGCCGATTATCTGAACTTACCGAGACCTCCAACAGTAAGCTGGCAGGAAGCAGAAAGTGTATTAAGCGCAGGCATGCTGTCATATTTACGAGAATCCCGCTTGATGGATAACAGCAAAATGCTTAGCAAGCTAAAAATAAAGCTAAAATACCCTGATCTCAGTTCCGGTCTGGTAAATATGAAAAAAATTCATCAACGCTTTAAACAAGGTCCGGGTTAGCCTGTACCGAACTGCCAATTCTTGATATAATTGGTCAACTATTATTTTTTTACAATTATTTTGGGGTTTTAGCAATGCAAGCAGAAGTAAATGGACAAATTATTGAACTCAGTGAAGCCGGCTGGCTGCTCAATCTTGATGAATGGAGTGAAAAGCTAGCTGAAAAAATCGCCGTCAGTGAAAAAGTGCCTGAACTCACACAGGAACACTGGGATATCATCAATGAAGCTCGTGAATACTTTACCGACAACGGTAAAGTCGCTGAGCCACGCGCATTTTCAAAGCTTATGAAGAAAAAGTATGGCAAAGATCGAAGTGATCAGAAATACATCTATTCGCTATTTCCTACCGGCCTGATCAAATGCGCCAACAAGATTGCCGGCCTGCCAAGGCCAAAAGGCTGCAGTTAGTAAATCAATGTAAAACTAGTTAGCCAGAAGTTCTCTGACTAAAAGGCCATCAATCGATGGCCTTTTTTATGCCCAAAAAAAGACTTCTGCCCTCGATTGCTCATGTGCTAAGTTCTCATATTAAAATTTAAATATACTTCTCAAAGCCCAGGGCCACATCCCGATAAAAGATAGTGTGAGCGAATCTAACCAGCAAAAAAAGCGTTTACGCCGCATTCGAATAATCGGGATTCTGGTTGCTGTATTATTGTCAATCCCGGTACTCATTTTCGAATTCACCTGGGAGGAAAACCACCTGGAGCGGATACAGTCAGCGGGAAAACTCAGCATCATCACATTCAATGGCCCGACTACATACTATAAAGATGCACAGGGAACGGGTGGTTTTGAGTATGAACTTGCAAGGGCATTTGCAAACAAACTCGGCGTCAAGCTAGAAATAAAGCTTGTGAACCAGTTTGACAAGATTATGCCTGAAGTTAAGGCTGCCCATGTAGATATGGCTGCAGCGGGCCTGTCAATCAGCGATGCCAGGAAAAAGCATTTTTCATTCAGCTCGCCATATCAGACTATCAAACAACAGGTCGTATTTCGTGGTGGTGGAAAAAAAAGACCACGTAGGGCCGCGGGGCTAGTTGGACGAGATATCATGGTTACTGCAGGCAGTAGTCATGTAGAACGACTGGAAAAATTGAAAGAAAAATATCCTGAGCTCAGTTGGCAGGAAACAGCAGATGAAACCCCGGAGAATCTGCTTATACGTGTCTGGGAAAAAGAACTGGATCTGACCGTTGCCGATTCGAACATTGTTGCCGTAGTGCGACAGTTTTATCCTGACCTGAATATTGCCTTTTCTCTTCCACCTGATGACAAGCTCGCCTGGATGTTTACACTTTCCAGTGATCATTCACTGGTTAATGCGGCAAATGACTTTCTGAAAGAAATGAAATCCAGCGGTAAACTGGATCGATTACTCGACCGCTATTATGGCCCTAGCTCAAAATTCAATTATGTTAATACCAAAAAATTCCTGGAACGCATAGATCAACTGTTACCCGAGTATGAGGACATGTTCAGCCGGGCCGGCAGGGAAACAGGCATAGACTGGCGCCTGCTGGCAGCTCAGGCCTATCAGGAGTCGCACTGGGATGCTGATGCTGTCTCACCAACAGGTGTTCGGGGAATTATGATGCTCACCAATGACACAGCAAAAAGGCTAAAGATTAATGATCGTCGCAACCCCGAAGAAAGTATTGAAGGCGGATCAAGATACCTGAAAATCTTAATGGGCAACCTGCCAGCACGAATTCAGCAGCCTGATCGCTTATGGTTCGCCCTGGCAGCCTACAATATTGGCGTCGGCCACCTGGAGGATGCCCGCATCCTGACCCAAAAAGCCGGAGACGATCCGGACAGCTGGCTCGATGTTAAAAAACACTTACCCCTGTTGGCAAAACCTGAATGGCATAAAAAAACACGCCACGGATATGCTCGAGGGTATGAACCTGTTGCCTACGTCAATCGTGTGCGAGGCTTTTATGCAATACTCAGCTGGTCTGATGAACAGCGGAAAAGACTTGCTGATATGCAACGAAAGAAAGCGGCTGAAATTTTCAATAACATTGATTTGCCCGCACTATGATTGCCGCCTCCTGAATATCAGGCTTAGCCTTAAAATTTTGAGTCCTTTGGATGCTTAATGAAGCTCTGATCAATTCATGAACTCGTATCTTACGCCTAAAATATCCAGCTTTTTCGTTGAAAATCTTCGCAATAGCTAGCTATTACG
>Ga0209013_10001118_pt1 | contig 24754 bp, 20 predicted proteins | sample Cruoilmetagenom2_FD_187291 | JGI IMG/M metagenome (GOLD analysis project Ga0209013, IMG submission 187291) | Oil polluted marine microbial communities from Coal Oil Point, Santa Barbara, California, USA - Sample 2 (SPAdes) (version 2) | ecosystem: Environmental > Aquatic > Marine > Oil seeps ... | reverse complement strand
AATGGTACATTCTTTACATCAAAAGGGCGTTTAGTTATTAAAGGAGCAGCTAATGCTCGTGACTTTGGTCCAATTGATGAGAAGTGTGATTGCTATACGTGTAAAAATTATTCTCGTGCTTATATTCGTCATTTATTTAAAGCGGAAGAGACTTTTGGTATGCGTTTAGCTTCTTATCATAATTTACATTTCTTGATGAAGCTAATGGAGAAAATCCGTCAAGCTATTCGTGAAGATCGCTTACTTGATTTTAAAGAAGAATTTTTTGAAGAATACGGTTACAACAAACCAAATGCAAAAAACTTCTGATTCTTGTATACTAGTAAAAGAGATAAAGGAGGGGAAATATATACATGGATACATTGATAGGCATAGCACCAATATTAGCGATGTTTGCAGTGATGTGGTTTTTCATCATTCGCCCAGCGCAAAAACGTCAAAAGAACACAGCAAATATGCAAACTAGTCTAAAACGTGGAGACCAAATCATTACGGTTGGTGGGTTACACGGGAAGATAGATGCGGTAGATGACCAAACAATTTATATAGTTGTTGCTGATGGTACTCGTTTACAATTTGAACGCGTAGCTATTGGACGAGTTGTTACAGACGCAAAAGTATAAAAAAAAGAACTTACTCTAAAATTTATGAGTAAGTTCTTTTTTTATGGGCACAGTAATTATGAGGTGATAAGATGAGCGACTTACTGATTATCATACTGAGAACTCTTTTTTTGTACTGGCTCATTTTAGTAGTTTTACGACTAATGGGGAAGCGAGAAGTAGGAGAATTAAGCATATTTGATTTGGTCGTGTTTTTATTAATTACAGAAGTTGCTGCATTTGCGTTAGACGATCCAAAAAGTAACTTGATTCATGCAATTGTACCGATGATTATTTTATTAATCATTCAAATTTGCGTTTCCTATTTTTCGTTAAAGAGCAAAAAATTTCGAGATGTGATGGAAGGAAAGCCATCTATCATTATGAAAGATGGCATTATCGTTGAAAAAGAAATGAGAAAACAACGGTACAATCTGGATGATCTACTACAACAACTTAGAGAACAACAAATAGGGTCTATTCAGACTGTTTCCTATGCATTTTTGGAACCATCTGGTAACTTGTCTGTCTTTAAAAAAGAAGAAGAACAATACGTATTTCCATTAATAATTGACGGTGATATTCAAAATGGTCATCTTGAAAGAATCGGAAAGAATGTTAAATGGTTAAAAGAAGAACTAGAAAAACTGTCGATCGTTGATGAGAAAAAAATTTTTTATTGTAGCTATGAAAACGAGGAACTCTATATTCAACTTAAAACTTCTTTTTAGTAGTTTTTATTATTTGGAAAATAACGGAGATCTCTTTTCTTTTTATTTGCCTAAAGAGAACTAGTCCGGTGGTCAAAAAGAGCATAGTCATTAGACAATCGATGATTAAAGGGTATTCACCAATAGAGATGAATAATGGTCTTCCGATAATGGTTAGTAAGAAAATGGCATAGGGCATGACGAAAAACGAGAAGCCAATCTGTGCTTCTTTTTTTTGCCTTAAGGAGGCAATATGTAAAAAAGAAGTGATTAACACACCAAAACCAATCGCAACAACTGCTCCTTTTTCCTGAATAGAAACTTGGGATGCGAGGAAAAAGAGTAATAATAATTTTCCAACCCCACCGTAAAGGGAATTAAAAAATGCTGCTTTTGAATTGTTTAAAGCTTGTAGAATAGAGAATAATGGACTTTGAATGTAATAAAAGAAAAAGATAGGCGAAAGAATTTTCATATAAATTGTTACATTTTCAACGTGGAATAAAGTAGTAGCGAGTTCTCCACCGTGTAGATAAAAAAGAGTAGCGGCATAACAACCTGTAAGCGTAGAAAATTTTAAAGATAGATGTATTCGTTCTTTTAATAGGTTCTGATTTTTCCTTGCATAAGCATCACTGACAGCAGGTATCAACACAATAGACAATGCGTAAGGGATAAAAGAAGGGAACAACAAAAGTGGAATAAGTACTCCGGAAATAGTTCCATACAGTGTGGTAGCAGCAATACTTGTAATTCCAGTAACTGCAAGTGCTTTGATGAAAATAATTGGCTCTAAAAACCATGTAAAAGATCCGAAAAGTCTACTTCCAGAAGAAGGAAGTGCAATTGAAAAGAGTGGGTTTAACGGATAAGAATTGGTGTGTTTTGGTTGGTTCTGTTTTGCCTTCCATTTTACATATTTCCATCGCAAATAGAGTACAGCAGCCACTTCAGCGATTAAAGACATGAGCATAGCATATGCAGCAGCTTCTCTAGGTGTAGATGAAGTTAGTAAAATTGGCAACAAGAAGCTGATGAGTAAAATACGAATAATTTGTTCCATCAACTGAGATACAGCGGTTTCTTCGATGCGAGCAATTCCTTGGAAAAAACCTTTCAGCAGTCCACCAGCAGCCGCAATAGGAGCAATAGCAATAGATACGTAAAGCGTCATAGTAATGGCATCATTTTTCAATAAATTTTCTGATATAAATGGTGTTACAAAAATAAATACAGGTGTGAAAATTAAAATAGAAATAACCGTGACAATAACCGAAATACGCATAACAGAAAAATAATCGGATACAGCATTTCTCGTACGTAATTCAGCAATAATCTTAGACATGGCAGTAGGAATCCCAAGCTGAATAATGGAAAGGAAAAAGATAAATGCTGGGTAAGCAGTCATATAAATCCCTACTGCCTCTTCACCCGTTAACCGAACAAATTGCATACGATAAATAAAACCTAAAAACTTGGACAAAAAAATCGCAATCATTAATAAAATGGAACCTCTCAAAAAAGTCGACATAGTAGCACTTCCTTCTCAAATACAGGAACTTCGTATACAATAACAATATGCTGAATACTTGGTACATTATTCTTTAAAAGAGGTGAGTCATTGTGGAAATCCGTTATAAAGAAATGTATACACATGTACTACCTGCTATTGAAAGTAAAAAAAGTGAATTTGAAGTGTATAATTACCAAACAGTTACAGAGGAAGATATTTGGAACTATTGTGTAACGAAAAAATGGAGAAAAAAAGATATTGCTATGCTGCCACTTCATCAAGTTATTAACGATGTGTTGAGTATTTCTTCTGCAGAGTTTATGACTTTCGAGCAAATTGAAAAGTATAAAACCTCTAATTGGTTTAAAGATATCAATAATGAGGAATTACAATTATTGTTAAATCCAAAAAATACACCAGAATAATATATCCTTATTTGACAGTAAGCGCATCGTGTTTCATAATAAACATGTTGCGTTTTTCACGTGAGGCACTTTTTGCTTTTTTTAGGAGGAAATATACATATGAAAAACAGAGGACGCATAGTTGCGTTTTTATTACTTATCGTTTTATTTGCCGGAATCATTAGTCCCACAGCAAGTGGAGTATTAAAAGATATTAAACTAGGTTTAGATTTACAAGGTGGATTTGAAGTTCTTTATCAAGTAGAAGAACTTAATGAAGGACAAGTAATAACGGAAGAAGTAGTTGCAGATACTGCATCTGCACTTACTAGCCGGATAGATGTACTTGGTGTAAGTGAGCCAGTTATTCAAATTGAAGGCGATAATCGTATTCGTGTGCAACTTGCTGGAGTAGAAGATCAAAACTCTGCTCGAGAATTGCTATCAACACAAGCGAATTTAACATTCCGTGATGCAGAAGATAATATTATGCTAGACGGATCAGATTTGAAAGAAAATGGGGCAAATGCTGCATTTGATCAAAATGGGTTACCAATTGTAACACTTGAATTAAAAGATGCAGATAAATTTGCAGAAGTGACTGCTCAAATCTCTGCAAAACCAATTCCAACCAATGTTTTAGTTATTTGGCTTGATTTTGAAGAAGGTGTAGATTCTTACGCAACAGAAGTGATGAAGCCAGAACCTAAATTTACTTCCGCACCAAGCGTTTCGCAGCAAATTAACTCAGACACAGTAGAAATTTCTGGTTCCTTCACAGTTGATGAAACGAAGAATTTATCAGGTATTCTAAATGCTGGAGCATTACCAGTTCATTTAGAAGAAATATACTCTACTTCTGTAGGGGCACAATTTGGTGAAAAAGCATTAGACGACACAATTTTAGGTGCAATTATCGGGATAGCTGCAGTATTCATCTTTATGATTTTATACTATCGTTTACCAGGGGTAGTTGCGGTCATATCGTTAGTTGTATATATATTCTTAATTCTTGTCATATTTGATTGGATTAATGGGGTATTAACACTTCCGGGTATCGCAGCAATAGTACTTGGGGTTGGTATGGCAGTAGATGCTAATATTTTAACGTATGAGCGGATTAGAGAAGAATTACGTGTTGGTCAATCTGTTAAAAAAGCATTTGATAGCGGTGCTAAGTCATCATTTAGCGCAATTTTTGATGCGAACATTACAACACTTTTAGCAGCGTCTGTATTATTCTTCTTTGGTACAAGTTCTGTTAAAGGGTTTGCGACATTATTAATCATTAGTATTTTGGTTATCTTTATCACAGCAGTTTGGGCATCACGTGTATTATTAGGGTTACTTGTAAACAGTGGTTACTTTGATAATAAACCGGGTTGGTTTGGTGTACCTAAGAAACGTATACATCCATCCGAAGATGAAGTGGATACACTTGATTTAACTACTAAATTCGATCGTCTAGATTTTGTTAAACACCGCAAAAAATTCTATGGTGTATTTGTCGTATTTACAATCGCAGGAATTATTATTTTAAGCGTATTCAAACTAAATCTAGGAATTGATTTCTCTAGTGGGACACGTGTAGAGATTCTTTCTGATACGACATTAACACAAGAAGTTGTGGCTGAAAGAATTGAAGAAATAGGATTACCTTCAGATGATATCGTTCTTTCAGGTGAAAACAACGAATCTGCCGTAGTCCGCTACAAACAAGATTTCACACAAGAAGAAGTTAAAACGTTAAAAGTAGAGATGACTGAACAGTTTGGCGCAGAGCCAAGTGTTAGCACTGTGTCTTCAACAGTTGGAAAAGAGCTTGCGAAAAACGCTGTTTATGCACTTGTGTTAGCAGCACTAGGAATCGTTATTTACGTTGCTTTCCGTTTTGAATGGAGAATGGGTCTTGCATCGATTGTTTCATTATTACATGATGCATTCCTCATGATTGCTGTTTTCAGTATTTTCCGTTTAGAAGTAGACATTACGTTTATTGCTGCAGTTTTAACAATTGTTGGGTATTCCATCAATGATACGATTGTTACATTTGATCGTATTCGAGAAAATTTACATCGTAGCAAGAACATTACGACAGAAGAAGAACTTGCATTAATCGTTAATAAATCTTTACGTCAAACGCTTGGTCGTTCTGTAAACACTGTGTTAACAGTTCTTGTAGTTGTTATTGCGCTCCTAATCTTTGGTGCAGAAGGTATTCGCAACTTCAACATTGCTTTGTTAATCGGTTTAGTTGCAGGTATGTATTCTTCGATTTTAATCGCTGCTCAGTTATGGTACGATCTGAAATTAAGAGAATTACGTAAAACTGGTGGACTAGATGTGAAGAAAGAAGAAAAATCATGGGGTTCTGATGAGCCTGTAGTTTAACATTATATAAAAATGCAAGGAATAATGTTAATGCCTTGGCGAATTTGATAATATGGGACAGGATATACATTTATATATTCTGTTCCATTTTTTTGTCGAATTATGGTAGAGTAAAAGTAAAAGGGGTGTTTGTATGAAATTTCAATGGTCGTTATTATTTGGATTATTATTTGCTATAATTATTGCACTTTTTGCTGTTTATAATGTGGATGTAGTTCCTGTAAACTATGTTTTTGGGACCGCGCAGTGGCCGCTCATTTTAGTCATCTTAGGATCAGCACTATTAGGAGCACTTCTTAGCGGAACGGTTGCTATTTATCGCTCATTTGTACTTGCTCGCAAGGTAAAACATTTAGAAAAAGAGCTTGAGTTAAAAGATGCTTCCATTGGATCTCTTCAAAATGAATTAGTTGCACAAAAGGATAGTCAACAAAGTTCTTTTAGTGAGAAAGTAATTGTAAAAGATAATAATACAACTATTTAAATTGAAAAATCTTTTGGCATTTTACATGTCAGAAGGTTTTTTCTCATATTTTTGTGTTTTTGTAGGGGGATTGCGGAACTCGAGAGTGTTTGTGTGGAACTTGAGAGTGTTTGTGCGGAACTCGAGAGTGTTTGTGTGGAACTTGAGAGTGTTTGTGTGGAACTTGAGAGTGTTTGTGTGGAACTTGAGAGTGTTTGTGTGGAACTCGAGAGTGTTTGTGTGGAACTCGAGAGGTTTGTGTGGAACTCGAGAGTGTTTGTGTGGAACTCGGGAGTGTTTGTGTGGAACTCGAGAGGTTTGTGTGGAACTCGAGAGATTTGTGTGGAACTGAGAGGTTTTGCGTGGAACTCGAGAGTGTTTGTGTGGAACTGAGAGGTTTGCGTGGAACTTGAGAGTGTTTGCGTGGAACTGAGAGGTTTGCGTGGAACTCGAGAGGATTTGCGTGGAACTGAGAGGATTTGTGTGGAACTCAAAGGACTTTGCGTGGAACTCATAGTGTTCATGTAGAAAAAAGGACACTTGCGCTTTTCTTAGACTAATAATATGACTTTTTATAGTATAATAGAGTATAAGGAAGTGAAACGATGATTCAATCTAAGAAAAAATGGGTAATCTCAAGACCAGACGAACAATTAGTCTCAACGTTTGAAAAAGAACTTTCCATCCCACGAGTATGTGCAAAAGTAATGGTGTCAAGAGGTTATGAAACAGTAGAAGAAGCAAATACGTTTTTGCATATAACGAAAGATCAAATACATAATCCATTTTTATTAAACGGAATGGAGCAGCTTGTAGAACGTGTTCATGATGCAATCATGAACGAAGAACTTATCATGGTCTATGGTGACTATGATGCAGACGGAATTACGAGTACAACCGTTATGATGAGAACACTTTTATCACTAGGAGCAGATGTAATTTATAAAATTCCTAATCGATTTATCGATGGATATGGACCAAGTGAACGATTATTCCAAGAAGCATTTGATGAAGGTGTCAAACTAATTATTACGGTAGATAATGGAATTTCTGGTCTCTCGCAAATTCAATTTGCAAAAGATCTTGGAATGGACGTGATTGTGACAGACCATCACGAACCTGGGGAAGTACTTCCAGTAGCGGATATTATTATTCATCCGGGATTAAAAGATACTACTTATCCATTTCCATATTTGGCTGGTGTTGGTGTTGCGTTTAAAGTGGCACATGCATTACTTGATGAGATTCCAAAAGAATACTATTACTTAGTCGCAATTGGAACAGTCGCAGATTTGGTGTCATTAACAGATGAAAATCGTTATTTTGTGCAACAAGGTATAAAACAAATGCAAAAGGCTGACTCTGTTGCTATAGAAGCATTAGCGAATGTTAGTGGCGTAGATGTATCAGCTATCAACGAAGAGACTATTGGGTTTATGTTTGGTCCTCGTATTAATGCAGTAGGTAGACTAGGTGATGCAGCGCCAGGAGTTGAGCTATTTTTAACAGAAAAGTCTAATGAGGCGCTAGCTATTGCAAATATGTTGAACGATAAAAACAAAGAAAGGCAAGCAATCGTGAAACAAATTACGGATGAAGCCATCCAAATAGTCGAACAAGCAGGCAATATAGAGGGTCCAAGTGTAATCGTTGTAGGCAGTGAAGGCTGGAATCCAGGCGTGCTTGGGATCGTTGCTTCCAAATTAGTCGAAAAATATTATCGCCCGGCAATTGTACTTGGTTTTGATGTAGAAAAGCAGATTGCAAAAGGATCAGCAAGAAGTATTGAAGGGTTCCATATGTACAAAGAACTTGCTAAAAATAACGATATTGTCCCTCATTTTGGTGGTCATCCAATGGCAGCAGGCATGACGCTTCCACTTGAGCATGTAGAGGAATTTAGAACTAGACTAAATGCACAGGCGAAAGAATGTTTAACAGAAGATCAATTAGTGCCAGTAGTTTTGATAGATGTTCCACTTGAGATGCATGAGATTACAACGGAAGCCATTGAATCACTGCAAAAGTTGGCGCCATTTGGAATGGGATTTGCAAAGCCAGTATACTGTATTGAAGATGTAGAAGTTGCATCTGCTCGTAAAATTGGATCTGCTCAAAATCATGTCAAAATGGAGTTGAAAGATGGTGCGAGCTCATTAGATGCAATTGGCTTTGGTAAAGGTGAACTAGCGGATGAAATTTCTCCTACAGCAAAACTTTCATTTATAGGAGATTTACAAATAAATGAATGGAATGGACGGAAAAATCCTCAGCTAATGATACAAGATGCCAAAAGTAGTGAGTGGCAGCTTTTTGATATTCGTGGAATTCGACAAGTGAATCGCTGGCTTCCGATGATTTCAGTTGAAAAAAATGTGTTTGTCGCTTTCAACGAAGCAACTGTTGCTCATTTTGACACATTTATAAAAGACAATATTTGGCTTTATACTGATTTAATAGATCAACAAATAAAGTCTGAATATGTGACTCTATTAGATCTTCCAATGGATGAATCTTTGTTAAATAAGTTGCTACAATACCATGATTGGACTAGAGTCTATGCACATTTCTATGCTACAGATTCTACTTATTTTGAAGGGCTACCATCAAGAGATCAATTTAAGTGGTACTTTTCGTTTTTGTCGAAACGAAAAACATTTGCACTAAAACAACATATCCATGAGCTATCGAAGCATACAGGGTGGAGTGAAAACACAATAAATTTTATGTCAAAGGTGTTTTTTGAACTTAATTTTGTTAGTATAGACAAAGGGATGTTGGTGTTGAATGAACATCTTGCTAAAACAGATCTGTCTGAGGCACCAGCGTATAAACAACGAACGAAACAAATAGAACTTGAACAAAAGCTACTATACGCCCCGTATATAGAACTGAAACAATGGTTTGAAGAGCGGAAAGCAGAACAAACCGTTCCTGAGGAGGAGCAATAACAATGGATTTAAAGCAATATGTAACAACTGTAGAAGACTGGCCAACACCAGGAATAAGTTTTAAAGATATTACAACACTGATGGATAACGGGGAAGCATATAAATATGCAACTGACCAAATTGTGGAATATGCAAAAAAAGTGAATGCTGAAGTAATAGTAGGTCCTGAAGCACGTGGGTTTATTACTGGATGCCCTGTTGCATACTCACTAGGAGTAGGTTTTGCACCAGTTCGCAAAGAAGGTAAACTACCACGCGAAGTAATTCGCGCAGAATATGGCCTTGAGTATGGAAAAGACGTACTAACAATGCATAAAGACGCGGTAAAGCCTGGCCAAAAAGTATTAATCGTAGACGATTTACTTGCAACAGGTGGAACAATTGAAGCGACTATTAAGCTAGTAGAAGAACTAGGCGGAGTAGTTGTTGGATGTGCATTTTTAATCGAACTTACTTTCCTTGATGGTCGCGATAAACTAAAAAATTATGATATTTGCACCTTGATGCAATACTAAAATAAGGTGGACTTTACAAGTCCATCTTTTTTTTTATACAATATATACATATACTATTAAATAAACGAAATCAGGTGAACCAGCATGGCAAACGATCAAGTGAAGACAGCAGAAGATGTTTTTGAAACGCTCTCTACCTACATGAATAAAGAGCATGTAGATTTTGTAATAAAAGCATACAATTTAGCAGATCATGCACACCGAGAACAATTCCGAAATTCTGGTGAACCTTACATATTACATCCGATTCAAGTAGCCGGAATTCTTGCTGATCTTCAAATGGATCCAGAAACAGTTGCAGCTGGTTTTTTACATGATGTAGTGGAAGATACAGAATATACGCGAGAAGACATAGTACAAGAATTTAACGAAGAAGTAGCTCTATTAGTTGAGGGTGTAACAAAACTAGGCAAGATTAAATATATGTCGAAAGCAGAACAACAAGCAGAAAATCATCGTAAAATGTTTATTGCAATGGCACAAGATATTCGTATTATATTGATAAAACTTGCGGACCGTTTACATAATATGCGTACGCTCAAACATTTGCCTGAAGAGAAGCAACGTAGAATTTCAAACGAGACGTTAGAAATTTTTGCACCACTTGCTCATCGTTTAGGAATCTCTGCAGTGAAGTGGGAATTAGAAGACACTGCGCTTCGTTATATAAATCCACAACAATATTACCGGATTGTCAATCTCATGAAGAAAAAGCGTACAGAGCGAGAATCATATTTATCTAATGTCATGAGTGATATTAAACAACAAATGGATGAAATGGAAATTGTTGCAGAAACTTCAGGACGTCCAAAACATATTTACAGTATTCATCGGAAAATGAGCATTCAAAATAAACAATTTACTGAAATTTATGATTTGTTGGCAATGCGAATCATTGTGAAAAGTATAAAAGACTGTTATGCAGTTTTGGGTATTATTCATACATTATGGAAGCCGATGCCAGGCAGATTTAAAGACTATATCGCTATGCCCAAACAAAATTTGTATCAATCTCTACATACGACAGTTATTGGGCCAAGTGGAGATCCACTAGAAGTACAGATTCGTACAGAAGAAATGCATAATATTGCAGAGTTCGGAGTAGCAGCTCACTGGGCATACAAAGAAGGAAAAAAAATCGATACAAATAAAGAAAGTATAGATTCTAAATTAACTTGGTTTAGTGAAATTTTAGAGTTCCAACAGGAATCTTCTAACGCCGAAGAATTTATGGAATCCTTAAAATTCGATTTGTTTTCAGATATGGTGTATGTATTTACTCCAAAAGGGGATGTTGTCGAACTTCCGGCAAGCTCCGTACCAATTGATTTTGCTTATCGTGTCCATTCAGAAGTTGGGAATAAAACAATTGGAGCAAAAGTGAATGGTAAAATGGTGCCGTTAGATACGAAGTTAAAAACAGGAGATATTATTGAAGTTTTAACATCTAAACAATCATTTGGACCAAGTCGAGATTGGTTAAAAATTGCACAATCTTCTCAAGCGAAAAATAAGATAAAACAATTTTTCAAAAAACAACTTCGCGATGAAAATATCATTAAAGGAAAAGAACTAGTAGAGAAAGAAATAAAAGCACAAGAGTTTGATGTTAAAGAAGTGCTAACCGCAGAGAATATTAAACGTGTTTGTGAGAAGTTTGCTTTCGCAGGGGAAGAAGATTTGTATGCGGCTGTTGGGTTTAATGGTATTACAGCTCAACAAATAGTGAATCGTTTAGCTGAAAGAAAGCGCAAAATTAGAGATCAAGAAGAAGCGCTTGAAAAAATTACTACGGTGATGAGTACTCCACCTATTAAAAAATCGACGGAATCTGGCGTTATTGTGAAGGGAATTGAAAATCTTCTTATTCGGTTATCTAGATGCTGTAGCCCTGTTCCTGGTGATGAAATAGTAGGCTTTATCACAAAAGGACGAGGGGTATCTGTTCACCGCGTAGATTGTCCAAACGTACAGAATGATGAAGCTCATGCAAGAATTATTGATGTAGAATGGGAAAATTTAGATACACAGGTGAAAAAAGATTATGCTGTTGATATCGAGGTATCAGCTTTTGACCGACCTGGTTTGTTAAATGAAGTGTTACAAGTTGTAACGGAATCGAAAACAAATATTGCAGCAGTGAGTGGTAAGACTGACAATGATGTCGCCGCGATTCATCTAACAATCAAAATTTCGAATACGGCACATTTGCATAAAGTGGCTGACCGTATTAAACAATTACCAGATGTATATTCAGTTCAACGAATTATTAACTAAGGGAGTAATTTTAATGAAAGTCTTACTTCAACGTTGTAAAAATGCATCCGTAACAGTCGATGGGGAAGTAACTGGAGCTATTGAGCATGGTTATGTATTACTTGTCGGTATTGCTGCATCGGATAGCGAAAAAGAAATTAATTATTTAAGTGATAAGATTGCAGGACTTCGCTTATTTGAGGATGAATCTGGGAAGATGAACCTATCTATTGTAGAGAGTGGTGGATCTATCCTTTCAGTGTCTCAGTTCACGCTATATGCGGATACGCGTAAAGGGAGAAGACCAAGCTTTACAGATGCTGCGCGTCCTGAGTTAGCAAAACCAATGTGGGAGTTATTCAATCAGAAGCTACGTGACAAAGAATTTGTTGTGGAAACAGGTGTTTTTGGTGCGATGATGGATGTAACTTTTACAAATGATGGTCCTGTAACAATCATGTTAGAAGCATAAATAAGTAGAAGAATCTCATCTACTTCGAAAGCGCAGTATGTACGATTTTTTCTAGATCGCTCTGGACTGTTTGCAAGCCTTACACTTTAACTTAATAGAAAACGAATAGCTGAGAAAGTGACTGCGTCACTTTCTCAGCTATTCGTCTTTTTAGTTATCGTGTAGTTTACAACCGTCCGCCGCACTCCAAAAATAATTGAAATCATCGTGTGAAAGCTTTGGTTAAGAAGAGAGGAACCGCATGCCTACCTAAAGTGGACGCCGAAGATGGTATTTCGGCTTTCATGTCCTCCTTTACTTAGATGGGTGCTCTTCCATTTTTTAGAGACACTATTAAACAGAATACTATTTTCTTCAAGTATCATTTGTAGAGAAGAGTTTCTTCTTTAAAAATAAGTAAGGATTATTTTGTAGAAAAGGCGATGGAGCCTGAAATTGTATCTTCAGGCGTTAGTCATTAGATAGAAAAGTATCTCTTCTTTTATTCCCAAAAGCATTTGCCCTTTTCTCTTCGATGTTTTAGGGGAGCGACGGACAAACAATCGTAATAAGATGACCGAAAAGAGAGAGGAGCTAAGTGACGCAGTCACGTAGCTCCTCTCTCTCTTTCTCGTTTATCCCATTACCATAAGTTTTGTCCAAAGCGACCCAGGCAACGTCCATATAGAAAAAGGATTCTGCGTACGCTTTTCTTATAAGATAAGAAAGTATATAAAATTTCTAGATAATATGTCTAGCGCAAGCAGCCTTGCCCCTCGGGGTCAAATGGGTAATCGACTTTGGTGGCTGAGGAGCTGCCAAAGTCGCGATTCTCCATTTGCTGCCTTACGCAGTGATAGGCGCTTCGCTTTTCTTAATCTAACTGATCATCGAAATAGTCGATAATTCCATTGTAAATACCATGAGTAGCTTGTTCTCTGAATTTAGCTGTTGTGACATTACGTTCTTCGTTCGGATTACTTAAAAAGCCAAGTTCTATTAATATCGCAACCTGTTTATTTTCTCTAAGAATTAAATAGTTTCCAGGCTGTACACCGCGGTCGCGGATAGAAATCATATCTCCAAGTTCTTCATGCACATATGAAGCGAAATTTTGCTGATAACTGTGCATGTAATAAGTTGTAAACCCACTAATGGAACTGTTTTCCACCGCATCATAATGGAGACTTATAAAGGCATCTGCACCGGCTTGATGTCCTACAGAAACCCGTTTTCGAAGATTAACGTATTCATCTGACTCTCTTGTCATTAATACATTTGCACCAGCAGATTGTAATTTAGACGATAAAAGCTCCGCAGTTATTAGAGTAATGTCTTTCTCATCTGTACCTAAAGCTCCAGTTGTACCTCGATCGTTTCCACCGTGTCCAGCATCAATAACAATTGTGAGTCCTTTTAAAGTTCCTTTTTTCCTTGCAGGAGATTGCTCCTTTTGAACAGGTGTTTCTTCAGAGGAAGTAGTCTCTGAAGCGGAAGATACTAACCAACTGGCAACGTAAGCTGAGGTATTGTCAGCTAGTGATATTTTGTACCAATCGTTTACTTTTTCTAAAACTGTAAATGATTCACCTGCGTTCACACGTTGAACAACTTCACTACTAGTTTTACTATCTGATCGTAAATTTGTTCCGTTATATAAAATTGTAATAGAACCTTCCGTATCAGTTGAGTCTGTCGATGTGGAACCATCCGTTATATTGCCGTAAAAACTATAAAGCCAACCTCTTTTACCGTTTTCTAATTCAACTTGAACCCAGTTATAATCAGTTGAAAGTATAGAGAATTCTTGACCTTTAGAAACTTGTCCAATGTTTTTTGAGGATAAATCTGCTTTTTCTCGAACGTTTAAAACATCAACCGAAACTACAAAAACTAACTCACTAGAGGTAGATTGAACAGTGGTCGCTTCTTCGGATTGCTGCTCAGTAATCGTCACATAAGCTTGGTTAACCCAGCCTTTATTTCCTTGAAATGATATTTCAATCCATTCACCTTCTGTTGTGGATGCAGGTAATTGATCACCTTCTTGTAATTGTCCGATAACTGACGAGGAAGTAGAAGGCTCTGTTCGTACGTTTAAGTTATTCACTTTCGATACAATTTGTTGGTTTTTCATTTGAGTAGACTCGCTTGATGTATACCAACTAGCTACCCAACCAGTTGTATTTCCATATTTAACTTGAATCCAATCGTTTTCTTTTCCAATCACTACTAATTGTTCGTTTTGATTAACTGCTCCAATTGTATCGTAGGTTAGTCCAGGACCAGAACGAACTTTCAGTGTAGATACGTTTACTGTTACTTCATCTTCTTGTGCATGAACTTCTACCATCGGGATAAGTAGAATGAAGGAAAGTAAAAATAAGGTCATTTTATGTAATAATTTATCGGTCATCCAATCCCTCCTATATCCATTGTAATTATTCTGACGCCAAATTTCTACCTTTTATTGAAAAAGGTTGACTTATTTCTTTCCAGTTATTAAGATTAGGTATAATCACATGTAATATAAACCTATGACCGAAAAAGTAACTGTTCAAACGGATGACAAGAGAGGGAAAGACTAGGCTGTAATCTTTCCTACAGACGAACTCAGTGAACAACATTCGAGAGGTTTTTTGTCGAAAAAGTTATTTTTAGTAGGCAAAAACGGAACTGGTCGTTATCCAGAGAAGAGAGGGTCATTTTTTGACCAACTAGGGTGGAACCGCGGTAGCTTATACAAGCTCTCGTCCCTTGCTATTTTTTAGCAAGGGATGAGGGCTTTTTTATTTGCATTTAGAAAGGAGTCCTGAAAATGGATATAAAAGTACCAAGAGGAACACAAGACATTTTGCCATCAGAGACTGCAAAGTGGCAAGTGGTAGAAGAGTTAATAAGAGAAACATGTCGTGTGTATCACTATAAAGAAATTCGCACGCCTATTTTTGAGCACACAGAATTATTTACGAGAAGCGTTGGAGATACTACAGATATCGTACAAAAAGAAATGTATACATTCCAAGATCGTGGTAACCGTTCACTTACGCTACGTCCGGAGGGAACTGCATCCGCGGTACGTGCCTATGTGGAGCACAAAATGTTTGGATATCCAGATCAACCAGTAAAATTATATTATATGGGCCCAATGTTCCGTTATGAAAGACAGCAAGCTGGTAGATACCGTCAATTTGTTCAATTAGGAATTGAAGCTATAGGAAGTGCAGATCCTGCAATTGATGCAGAAGTAATCTCACTTGCAATGGCAGTTTACCAAAAAGCAGGCTTAAAAAAATTAAAACTAGTGATTAATTCACTGGGGGATACAGAAAGTCGAGTGGCTCATAAAGAAGCATTAGTTAATCATTTTGAACCGCATATTGAAGATTTTTGCTCAGATTGTCAAAATAGATTACAAAAAAATCCACTTCGTATATTAGATTGTAAAGTAGACCGCAATAATCCTTTAATGGAAACAGCACCTTCTTTAACAAATTATTTAAACGAAGAATCAGCAGCTTATTTTGAACAAGTAAAAGAATACTTAAATATTCTTAATATCCCATATGAAGTAGATGCTAACCTAGTTCGAGGCCTTGATTATTACAATCACACGGCATTTGAAATTATGAGCGTTGCAGAAGGCTTTGGTGCCATTACAACTTTAGCTGGTGGTGGAAGATACAATGGTCTAGTTGAAGAGCTTGGTGGCCCAGCATCCCCTGGGATTGGTTTTGCCATGAGCATTGAGCGATTATTATTAGCAATTGAAGCAGAAAACATTACGTGGAAAGACTTGGCTGCACTAGATGTATATGTAATTGCAATGGGAGAAGCTGCTAAGAAAAAAGCAGTTGAACTGACTTATTCATTGCGGCAAAATAACATCACAGCAGAAATGGATTATTTGGATCGTAAAATGAAATCACAAATGAAATCAGCAGACCGTTTAAAAGCTAAATTTGTCCTTTTAGTAGGGGATGATGAACTGGAAAAACAAAGTGCCATGCTAAAAGATTTATCAACAGGTGAACAACAGCTTGTTCCATTTAACTCGTTACTGGAACAACTGCACAACAATTTAACAACACAGTTGGAGGAAGAAAATAAATGACTAGAACACATACAAGTGGCGAATTAAATGCACAACATATTGGTGAAGAAGTCCAATTAATCGGATGGGTACAAAAACGTAGAGATTTAGGCGGATTAATATTCGTAGATGTTAGAGATCGTACTGGTCTAGTACAAGTTGTCTTTAACCCAGAGTTATCCGAAGAAGCAATTCAAATTGCAGACAAACTTCGCAATGAATATATAATTGAAGTGCACGGAAAAGTTATTGAACGTGCAGCAAATCAAGTAAACCCAAATATTGCATCAGGTGCAATTGAAGTACATGCGACAAAAGTCGTTATTATCAATGAAGCGAAAAATCCTCCATTTGCAATTGAAAACGAAACAGAAGCTGGAGAAGATGTTCGTCTTAAATATCGTTATTTAGATTTAAGAAGACCAGTAATGTATGACACATTTAAAATGCGTTCAGACATTACAAAAACAGTTAGACGTTTCTTAGATGACGAAGGATTTTTAGAAGTGGAAACACCGATTCTTACAAAATCTACTCCAGAAGGAGCTCGTGATTATTTAGTTCCTAGCCGTGTACATGATGGAGAATTTTATGCATTACCACAGTCGCCACAATTATTTAAACAAATGTTGATGGTAGCTGGATTTGAAAAATATTATCAAATTGCTCGATGCTTCCGTGATGAGGACCTACGTGCTGATCGTCAGCCAGAATTTACACAAATCGATATGGAAATGAGTTTCCTATCTATGGATGATATTTTGGAAATGAATGAACGCATGATGAAAAAAATCATGAAAGATGTAAAAGGCGTGGATGTAACAATACCTTTCAATCGTATGAACTATGATGAAGCTATTGCTCGATTCGGTTCAGATAAACCAGATGTTCGATTTGGTTTAGAGTTAGTGGACCTATCTGCAACTGTAAAAGATAGCGAATTTAAAGTATTTGCGCAAGCGATTGAAAGTGGCGGGCAAGTAAAAGGAATTAATGTAAAAGGAGCAGCTGATAACTACTCACGTAAAGATATGGATGCTTTAGGAGAATTTGCTGGCGTTTACGGAGCAAAAGGTCTTGCTTGGTTAAAAGTAGATGCAGAAGGTCTTAAGGGCCCTATTGCTAAATTCTTTGAAGGTGAAGCAGCAACTAACTTGATAAGTACATTAGAAGCATCTGAAGGAGACTTGTTATTATTTGTTGCAGACAAAAAATCTATTGTAGCAGATACATTAGGAGCACTTCGTTTAAAACTTGGGAAAGAGCTTGAATTAATCGATGAAAGTCGCTTCGAATTCTTATGGGTTGTAAACTGGCCATTATTTGAATACGACGAAAAAGAAGGTCGTTTCTACGCTGCCCATCACCCATTCACAAGACCATTTGACGAGGATCTTCCATTAATGGAAACAGATCCAAGTAAAGTTCGCGCACAAGCGTACGATCTTGTATTAAATGGTTATGAGTTAGGTGGAGGATCATTACGTATTTATTCACGTAATGTGCAAGAAAAAATGTTCGAAATTCTTGGATTCTCTGATGAAGAAGCAAAAGCTCAATTTGGTTTCTTAATGGAAGCATTTGAGTACGGAACCCCTCCACATGGTGGTGTTGCATTTGGTTTAGACCGTTTAGTTATGTTACTAACAGGTAGCACAAACTTACGTGATACAATCGCTTTCCCTAAAACTGCAAGTGCTAGTGACTTGTTAACACAAGCTCCAAGCGCAGTTTCAGATGCACAGTTAGAAGAATTAAGTTTAAGACTTAGAAAATAATTGTGTGTTTTATAAGAGAGGAGTTGTCCCAAAGTAATTTTGGGATAACTCCTTTTTTGTAGATTAAGAAAGCATGAGAATTTCATCGACTTGGAACGTAGTTTTTTCGATTTTTCTAGATCACTTTGGCCAGTTTTTTAGCTCAAACTATTACTTAAAAGAAAAACAATGGATGAAGAAAGTGACGCAGTCGCTTTCTTCATCCATTCCTCTTTTTAGTAATCGTGTAGCTACGACTCTAACGACTGTCCGCCACTCTCCAAAAATAACCGTAATCATTGTGTGAAAGCTTTGTTTAAGAAGAGAGGAGACGCATGCCTATCTAAAGAGGACTCCGAAGATGGTATTTCGGCTTTCATTTCCTCCTCTAATGTCTTTCTCGTTTATCCTACTATCATAAGTTTCGTCCAAAGCGAACCGTATAAGTCCATATAGAAAAAAGGGTTCTTTAGCGGTTTCATAATAAAAAAAGGACTACATTCATATACTTTAATGGGAATTAAGTAGAGGGGTGGAGTTCATTAATATGGAAAAAGCATTGTTACTGATCATTATTTTGAGACTGTTTTCAGGAAGCGTCGAGTTAACAGCTGCCATGTTTATGATGAAATTCAATGATTTAGAAAAAGCTTTTTATATTAATACATTATTAGCCTTAGTAGGACCAATAGTTTTAGTTGTTACCACGGGAATAGCGTTAACTGGACTAACAGAAAAGGTCTCTATCACGAGAATGGTCTGTCTCTTTAGTGGTATTATTCTTATTTTGTATAGTTTAAGGTCTAATTAATGTACATAAAACGCCGTTAGGATTCCGCTTTTGGCAATAAAATTAAAGAGATTAAAATGATTCCTGACTAATCAGAATAGTCGAAAAATAATGATTCAAAACTATTGATGTTTTTGAAATCGTATGCTATTATACAAGTAACACGAATCCTGATGTGTTCGCTACATGCCAATCAGTTTTGACCGAACAATTATATCGTCGGGAGTCTAACTTTTATAATGAATGACATGCCTTCACTGGACGTCAAAAATTATAAAGAGGACACCCACCTGCAAATTGCGGGTTCAAAACGATAAGCTCTATGGACGGCACGATTGGGATTCGTTCTAAAATCATTAATATACCTCTAGCATCTCTTGCTAGAGGTTTTTTGTGGGATTAATTCCAACTAATTTGATATAATTAAATGATTAGGCGTTTAAGCGCCGAGTTGTATTTGATATGGAGTGTTTAGAGATGTTACATCAATTTTCTAGAAATGAACTAGCTATAGGTACAGAAGGCATTGATTTATTAAAAAATACGACGGTAGCCATTTTAGGTGTTGGTGGAGTGGGATCGTTTGCAGCGGAAGCATGTGCGAGAAGTGGAGTAGGTCGAATTATCTTAGTTGATAAAGATAACGTAGATATAACGAATATTAATCGTCAATTAATAGCGTATATGTCGACTATTGGCCGCTCTAAATCAGCAGTTATGAAAGAGCGTATTGCAGACATTAACCCGGATTGTGAAGTAACGGATATGCATATGTTTTATACAGAAGAAACATATGAACAATTTTTTGCGATGAATATTGACTATGTAATCGATGCATCTGATACGATTATTTACAAAATTCATCTGATGAAAGAATGTCTAAAACGTGGGATTAAAATTATTTCAAGTATGGGTGCTGCAAATAAAACAGATCCAACTCGATTTAAAATTGTGGATATTTCCAAAACACATACAGACCCTCTTGCCAAAATAATTCGTACTAAATTGCGTAAAGAAGACCGTATTACAAAAGGAATTCCTGTTGTATTTTCAGACGAAAGTCCAATTGTTGTTCGTGAAGATGTAGTCGGAACTGTCGGGAAACCTGATGCAGCTATTCGAAAAGCGCAAATGCCGCCATCGTCTAATGCATTTGTTCCATCAACAGTAGGTTTAATCTGTGCAAGTTGGGTAATAAATGACATAACGAAAGAAATTCATATCAATCGAGTGCAATAGGACTGGAAATTTTCAACGATATATCCTATGCTATAATAACAATACCTAATAAAGGAGTGTATGAAAATGACTGAAACAACTAACCAAGAAGAACCAAAAAAGAAAATGACATTACAAGAAGCGGTACAACAAAAGCTTGAAGCTAAGAAAAATCAAGCATCTGGTGGAAAAAACCAAGCTGGTGGGCAAGATTCAAGTAAAAAGATGAAAAGTCAAATGACTAAAAAAGTGAGTAACACAAGACGTAAAATGGGCGTTTAAACTTTATAAAAAAACTGTTTCACACAAAAAATCCAGTCTAAGTTCTGCTTAGACTGGATTTTTTATATTTTTGAAACAATAAGGGGTTCTATGTCTTAAAGCAAAGTGGGCACTATTTTTCCAGGTGTACAAATGAATGCAGACGCTTTAATCGATGATGTGTTTATCTACTCTGCGAAACAAGAATTTTTACTTGCAGTAAATAAATCCATAATTTATTAAATTAGGTCTGTGGCCTTAGTAAATAATTAGACTATAGCCGGCTATCCAAATTAATATTATTTTGTATAATTAATTTTGAATTTTCCGGTAATAAAGACAAATATGTAGGAAGGAGGGAAAATTTTGTTTTTAAAAATTGTAAAGAATGATTTTTACAGGAAGAAAATCATAACTGTGACAGTGTTTGTATTTATCACAATGGCAGTTATTTTGGCAGCTAGTGCTATAAATAACATTGCCAATTTGATTCAGTCGATGTCGGAACTGGAGGGACGTGCAGTACCTGCTGACATTACGCAGATGCATTCCGGGGAATTTGATCAGGCAGAAATCGATAAATTTACAGAAGATCAGCGTGAGAATATAGCACTACAGGAAACGATGGTTCTTCTGACTTTGGATGGAAGTAATATTCATTTCAGAAATAATCAAACGATGGCTGGAACTGTACAGGATATTTCATTTGTTGTACAGAATAAAAAATTTGATTTTATATTGGATCTGGATAACGAAAAGCTGGATGTAACGAAAGGTTTCGTTGCGGTTCCCATCTATTTTATGCAACAATATGACTTAAAAATAGGTGATAAGATTACGGTGAAAAGCGGAGAGTATGAGAATGAGTTTGTCATTTCAGATTATGCAAGAGATTATGAGATGAACTCTTCTCTTACTTCTTCGAAACGGTTTGTTATTAATCAAGCAGATTATTATGAAATGCTTTTAAGGCAGGCCGGGGAACTGGAATATCTAATCGAATTTAAACTACATGAAAACGGAGATTCTCAAAGACTTCAGACTGCATATATCGAAGGAGGTCTTCCAGCAAACGGTCCTACAGTCGGAGGAAAGATATTTCTGATGTTTAATGCCATGTCAGATGCGGCAGTTGCAACGGTCATTATACTTATTAGTATTCTGCTGATTATTATATCTTCGCTTTGTATCAGACTTACGTTTCTTGCAACGATTGATGAAGATTTAAGAGAAATCGGTGTGATGAAAGCAATAGGAATATCAAAAAAAGATATAAAGAAGGTATATCTTAACAAATACAGAGTCATTTCAGTAGTAGCCGGTATAATAGGCTATCTACTTTCATTTGCAATGGTAAATCTGGTTAACGGTAATATGAGACTGTACATTTCTTCGGATTTATCAGGAAACTTAAAATATGTACTATCTCTTTTAGCTCCTGTATTTATATATTTGATGATTGTGATGTACTGCAAGAAAGTACTGAAAAGAATCGATAAGATTTCTGCGGTGGAAGCCTTACTGAGAGATTCGATGGAGCGTGTAAAGAACCGGAAATACAGTTTTCCACTGCTTAAAAACAAATTCTTTAGCATTAATATTTATATGGGACTTAGGGATGTTTGGAAACGATTCAATTTATACAGGCTACTGTTCTTTATTTTTATCATATGTACGTTTATTGTAATACTTCCTTTAAATATTTATAACACCATGAATTCACCGGGATTTTCAACATACATGGGAATAGGGAAATCCGATATTCGAATCGATCTTCGAAAGACAGATACAATTACAGAAGATTTTAAAAAGCTGCAGGAAGAACTGAAGAATGATGAGGATATTGAAAAGTATGCTGCCTACATCACAAGTGCTTACCAGGTCAAAAATGCGGAAGGTTCCTGGGACTATATTAATGTGGAAACCGGAGATTTTTCCATATTTCCATTAAAATATTTAGAAGGGAGAGCACCGCAGCGTGAAGGGGAAATCTCACTTTCCTTTGCAAATGCTTCAAAAGATGGCTTAAACAAAAATGTGGGAGATGAAGTAGTAGTTAAGGTTGCCGGGACAGAGAACACTTTGAAAGTAACTGGTATTTATCAAGATATTACAAATGGCGGCAAAACAGCTAAAGCACACACAAGTCTCGGTTTAAATGAAGGTGCCGTTCTTTGGTATATTGTGAGCATGGATGTGGCTCAAGGCGTCGATAAACGCATGAAAATGGACTACTATAAGAATACCTATGATTCTGCGCAAGTAAATGATATCAAAGAATACACTGGGCAGACTCTTGGAAATATCATTGATCAGATGTGCACAATTGTGATAGGCGGAATCATAATTGCGGTAATAATTGCTGTATTGATCACTGCATTATTCCTACGGATGTTATTATCAAAGGATATGTCTCAGATTGCAATCATGCGAAGTATGGGGTTAACTTCTAAAAATATTAAGCAACAATATATGGCAGGAACTATGATGGTACTGATATTCGGAATCATAGTTGGAGTGCTGGCTGCGACTTTTCTTGGGGAGTTTCTTGTAAGTCTGGCAATGTCTTCTATGGGAGCCTCAAAAATTGAATTAGTAAATGTAGCTTGGCAAACCTTTCTGCTATGTCCTTTAGGATTGATTGTAGTCGTTGGATTTACTATTTCTGTGTGCTGTAAGGTAACTGAAGAAGATGATTTATCTGTAGTTTTAAGAAGTTAGAACTGCAAAAAAAGGTCCGGGGTGTCTCTGTGTATATATGTTTGATATTGGAGGGGTATGTATGATCAATATATTAGAAGCAATAAGTATGAACAAAAAAGTTCAATTAGGGAAAGATAATGAGCTTCATATCTTAAAAGATGTAAACTTGGAGATAAAAGAAGGTGAATTCGTATCGATTATGGGGCCATCCGGAAGTGGAAAATCAACACTCCTATATAATATAAGCGGTATGGATAGAATTACTTCTGGTAGTGTTAAATTCAAAGGCCGTGAAATCGGTAGTTTAAAAGAAGAAGAACTGGCAAAGATTCGACTAGAAAAAATGGGATTTATTTTTCAGGATATTAATCTTTTAAAGAATCTGTCAGTGATTGACAATGTTATGTTTCCTGCTCTTGTATCAAAAGATGCGGATAAAAATGCGATAAATCAAAAAGCAAAAAAACTGTTGGAATTGACAGGAATTGAAAAGCTTACAAATAATAATATCAGGCAAGGCTCTGGTGGGCAGTTGCAGAGAGTTGCCATTTGCAGAGCATTGATAAATAATCCAGAGATAATATTTGGAGACGAACCGACCGGAGCGTTAGATTCCAAATCGACAGAAGAGATTATGTCAATTCTTGCAGGGATTAATAATAAAGGAACAACCATCATGATCGTCACGCATGATGCAAAGTTGGCAGCAAAAACCGAAAGAGTATTATTTATGGTAGATGGAAGTCTTGTTGCACAGAAGAAAATGAGCAAATACGATGCTCAGCATGACGATATTAAGGAACGAGAAGAAAGCATTATGAAATGGTTAGTGGAAAATGGATTCTAAATTTACATTGCCATTCGCATAAAGTTTTTAAGAGTGATACGAATTAAATAACTTTCTAGAGCCTTCCTACATAGTCGAATGTAGGAAGGCTCTTGTTTTATTAGAAGAAAATTAAAATGTATTATATCTATAAAAATTACTAGGCGTATATTCTCGTGTTTTTCGCTCTTATAACGCCTTTATCAAACATTAATGATTTTTCTTCGGTGAATTTACTTCTGTAGAAACAGAAAAAGCTTCCATTAATGTTGTATCGTAGGGTACTAATAAGCTTTTTAAAACATCTTTGTTTTGGAGGGAAGGGTCTATCCAATCACTCTCATTCTTTCGTTTGACAAGCTGTTTCTTCTGTAGTGTAACATTATTAAATATATATTTAGAAAGATAGCTGATAACCACCTATACCATTTCCTCTCTTAATCATAGACTATGAATAAAACTAAAAGGGGTTTTGAAATGGAGAAAAATAAACATATTATCACGATACTGGGCAGTGCAGGAGGTGTGGCGAACGGAATACTTTCCATCCTAAATAACTCTGTACAGGATGAGAAAGATCCGATTTATCATGTAATGAATAATTGCGTCATTCATTTGATAGATTATGAACAGAAAGAAGCAATTGTCTACACTCTCTCTTATCCACATTTAAAAGATAAATTTATATACCATGAATTTAATTTAAAAGATACGGAGCTATTGAAACGCCATCTGAAAAACACCAAAACGGCTGTTGTCATTGACCTTTCCTGGGCGGATACAGTTGAGATGTTGCAGTGCTGCGATCAGCTTGGAGTCAGCTATGTCAATACAGCATTAGAGAACACGA
>Ga0209013_10001117_pt1 | contig 24773 bp, 21 predicted proteins | sample Cruoilmetagenom2_FD_187291 | JGI IMG/M metagenome (GOLD analysis project Ga0209013, IMG submission 187291) | Oil polluted marine microbial communities from Coal Oil Point, Santa Barbara, California, USA - Sample 2 (SPAdes) (version 2) | ecosystem: Environmental > Aquatic > Marine > Oil seeps ... | reverse complement strand
AAGTTTATATGGAAGGACTTACAAATTGAGTGACACAATTTTAGCTATAGACATCGGTTCCACTAAAATATGTGCTATCATAGCTGAAATTGATGAGGGTAAAGTCCAAATACAAGGTCATGGTATCTCTAAATCCCAAGGGATCAAAAAAGGTGCTATCACAAATATAGAGCTTGCGTCAAAATCGATCAAAAAAGCTATCCACGATGCAAAACGTATCGCTGGAAGCAATATCACTTCAGCTACAGTCTCCATCTCAAATGCTTATGCAAAAAGCCTCAACTCTACAGGTATTGTAAATATTCCACATAAAGACATTTCGATCAAAGAGATCAATCGTGTCATGCAAACAGCACTTTATAATGCAAATGTACCAACTGAATATGAAGTGATACATGTACTCCCGTATAACTTTAGAGTAGATGATCAAGACTATATAGAAGATCCATTTGGTATGAATGCCTCTCGTATGGAAGTTGATGTAAATATCATTATGACACAGAAATCAAACCTTGCTAATCTTAAAAAAGCTGTACGCTCTGCCGGTGTAGAGATGGAAGGTATTGTTCTTAGTGGTTATGCTTCGGCTATTGCAACTATGGATGAGGATGAGAAGGAACTTGGTGTAGCTGTCATAGACTTGGGTGGACAGACAAGTAATCTTGTAATTCATACAGGTAATTCCATCAGATATAACGACTTCCTGGGTGTAGGTTCCAACCACATTACAAATGACCTTTCAATGGCACTGCATACACCTCTACAAATAGCAGAAGGTGTGAAGATACGTCACGGTAATCTTGTTGAAACAAGCAATGAAATCATAGAGCTTCCTATTATAGGTGATGAAGAGAACCGTAATGGTGTATCTCTGGAAATTGTGCATAGTGTTATATTCTCCCGCGTGGAAGAAGCACTGATGATCTTGGCAAAGTCACTTGAGAAATCTGCACTTAAAGAGCAGATAGGTGCAGGTATTATTTTAACTGGCGGTATGACAAAGCTTAAAGGTATCAGAGAATTGGCACAATCAATTTTCCCGGCAATGCCTGTACGTATTGCTTATCCTACTGATATTGATGGACTTTTTGAAGAACTTAAAGATCCTGCATTCTCAACAGTAGCAGGACTACTTCTATATAAAGCAGGAAGTCATACTCCGTATGAGATCAACTTTCAACAAGAGTTACTACATTCCAAAACCGGATATGAAGAGAATCTCAATGACATCAAAATTGCAAATACTATTCATGAAGTAGAAGATCAAGAGTTAAAGAGAGAGAACAACAATAAAATTGACCCCGATGAAGAAGGGGCAATAATCTTTGATGATCTGCCAGATATAGGGAAAGAGAATAGCAATCCGTTCAAAAAATTAACTAACTGGGCAAAACAGCTTTTTTAGTTAACTTTTAAATACATCAAAAAAAGGAGGAAGAAATGGAAGAGTTTGAAATAGATATAGTTGAAGCAAAATGTAGCACAAATGGTGCAAAAATAAAAGCAATCGGTGTAGGTGGTGGTGGTGGAAACATGATCAACCACATGATCAGTGAAGGCATTAACAGCATTGATCTTATCGTTGCAAATACTGATGCGCAGGCATTGGATTCTTCTCTTGCACCCTACAAGATGCAATTAGGGATCAACGCTACAAGAGGTCTTGGAGCAGGAATGGTCCCAGACAAAGGTAGAGAAGCTGCACTTGAGAGTTTTGAGGACATTAAATCAATGCTTGAAGGTTCAGACATTGTATTTATCTCTGCTGGTCTTGGTGGTGGTACAGGTACAGGTGCTGCACCTATTATTGCCCAAGCTGCAAAAGAGGTAGGTGCTTTAACTGTTTCTATTGTAACAAGTCCTTTTAAATTTGAAGGTCGAAAAAGAACTAAACTTGCAAAAGAAGGTTTAGAAGAACTTAAAAGAGAAAGTGACTCTATTATTGTTGTTCCAAATGAAAAACTTCTTTCTATTGTTGAAAAGAACCTTGGTATTAAAGAGAGCTTTAGAATGGTAGATGATATTCTTGCTCAGGCAGTAGGTGGAATTTCTAAAGTAATTCTATCTCATGGTGAAAATGATATCAACCTTGACTTTGCGGATGTTAAAACTGTTATGGGACACAGAGGTCTTGCACTTATGGGTGCTGGTTACAGTACTGGTACAAATGCAGCATATGATGCAGCAAAAGCAGCTATTGAATCTCCACTTCTTGATAATATCTCAATTGATGGAGCAATGGGTGTTCTTGTACACTTTGACATTCACCCGGATTATCCTATTATGGAGATCGGTGAAGCGATGAACATCGTTGAAGAGAGTGCAGATGAAGATGCATCTGTAATTTTTGGTACAACAACGGATGAAAGTATGGATATCGATGAAGTTAGAATTACTATTGTTGCAACTGGATTTGAAGATAAAAATGCCATTGCAGAGCCTACAGTAAGAACGCAACCAACGCTTACAGAAGTAAATACAACTATTAATACTCTTAGTAATAGAAGAATGGTTATGGGTGCTGACTATAGTGACCATGAAGATATTTTAGATGTTCCAACATTCCTAAGAAAGCAAATGGATTAATTTAAAATAAAATTAATTTATTAGTACAAACTCCTTTTAGTTGGCAAAGAGACTCTTCCCTCTTTGTCTATTTATACGACAATTCTGCTATAATTACCCAAATTTTTTTTCTTTAGGAAACAATTATGAAATACATTAAAAAATTCTCAACAATCGCTACCGCTACTGGACTTGGAGCACTCCTTGCTACAGGTGTTACAGGATGTGGTGAGAGTAATCAACAACAACAGCAACAACCCCAAGCAAAAGGTGCTTTTGTCATCATTGAAGAGACAGCTCCTGGTAAATATAAAATTAAAGATGAATTTCCTGCTGAAGAAACACGTATTGTACTTAAACAGCTTGATGGTGTAGAACGCGTACTGACAAAAGAGGAGATGGACAAACTTGTTAAAGAGGAATCTGCTAAAATTGACAATGGGACTTCCACTCTAACACAGCAAAATCCAGAAGTTTCACAAGGTATGGGACTAGGTTCGGTTTTACTCTCCAGTATTGCCGGAGCAATGATAGGCTCCTATATTGGAAACAAACTTTTTGGAAACCAAAACTATCAGAATAACCGTAAAGCCGGATATAAATCTCCATCAACTTACTCAAAAAGTCAAAAAAGTTTTAACAACCCTAGAAAAAGTACATCTTCAAAAAGATCTGGTTTCTTTGGCGGAAAAAAGAGTTCATCAAGAAGCAGTTCTTTTGGAGGTTAAAATATGTTAACTTTACAAAAAACCACAGCACTTGACAAAAACTATTTAGAATCATTGGGCTTTGTCTGGCATACAGACAGTGATGAGACATCTTACATTTCAGATGAACTTGTTGTCCTCTCTGAATCTGAAGCAGAAGCTTATTATGAAGCAACAAACGAACTTTACGACATGTATGTTGAAGCAGCAGAACATGTGATAGAAAACAATCTCTTTCATGAAATAGGAATCCCATTCAACTTGGTAGATATGATTAAAGAATCATGGGAAAATGATGTTCACTGGCATCTTTATGGTCGTTTTGATCTTGCCGGTGGGATTGATAACAAGCCTATTAAACTGCTTGAATTCAATGCTGATACACCAACAGCACTTTTTGAAACAACGATCGTTCAATGGGCAATGCTAAAACAAAATAGTTTGGAAGAAGAGAGTCAATTTAACTCTCTTTATGAATCACTAGTTGACAACTTCAAAAGACTTGTTACTCTTGAAGAAGATGTTTCAACTTTTGAAGAACGTTATGACGGCTGGAATTTTCTTTTTACTTCTGTTAAAGGTAATGATGAAGAAGAGAATACAGTAAAACTACTTCAACATATAGCTGCTGAAGCTGGTTTCAATACAGAGTTTGCCTATATAGATGATATTGAATTTTCTTCGGAAGATGGTATTTTTTATAATGAACAAAATTATGAACTGTGGTTTAAACTCATTCCTTGGGAAGACATTGCCTTAGAAGAGTCTGACTTGGCTATGTTGCTTACAAACATCATTAAGAATCAAAAAGCCATCATTTTCAACCCGGCATACACCCTGCTTTTCCAAAGTAAAGGGTTACTCAAAATTCTATGGGATCTCTATCCTAACCACCCTCTTCTATTGGAAACCTCTTTTGAACCGCTAAAGAACCAAAAACATGTAGAGAAACCTATTTTCGGCAGAGAAGGCGGATCTGTTACCATTATAGATGAAAACAATCATAAAGTAGAATCTGTAGAAGGTGACTATGACAGTCATAAAATGATTTACCAAGCGTACACTGACCTAGCAACAGATTCAAAAGGATTAAGTTATCAGGCAGGTGTTTTTTATGCTTATGAGGCTTGTGGACTTGGGTTTAGAAAAGGCGGGAAGATCTTAGATAATATGTCAAAATTTGTAGGACATATTGTAAAGTAGGTTTGGCATTGCTAAACCTACAAGATAATAAATAATTAGAACTGCTTCTCTAAAAAGGGAATGATCTGTTTTTTACGACTCATGACACCTTTAAGCCATACCTGATCATTCTCTAAAGATATTTCAAATGCATTTTCAACTTTAGCAGCATCATCGCTTACAACCAGTAGTTGTGATCCCTCTTTCATAATATCTGTCAACAGTAAAAGTACAGTATGCCTCTTACCTTCTGCTTTAAGTTCATTCATTGCTGTAAAAAGATCCTCTTTCATGTTGTCAAAAACACTCAAGTCTACTACTTCAAGTTGTCCCACACCAATCGTGTTCCCACCCATGTTGAAATCTTTGAAATCTCTGAGTACCAACTCTCTAGGTGTTGCAGTCAAAACATCAGATTTAACGATGAACATATCCATACCTACAGCTTTGTAGTCTTCAATCTCAGCGATCTCTGCCAACTCTTTACACGCTTTTGTATCTTCTTTTGTACAAGTAGGAGATTTGAAAATAACCGTGTCACTCAAGATCGCACACATCATCATTCCTGCAAGTTTTTTTGGAATTTCTATTCCATAGTGATCAAACATCTCTTTTACTATCGTGTTGGAGCATCCTACAGGACGAACCCACATTTCGAGTGGTGCATCTGTCTTCAAATCACCCAATTTATGATGATCGACAATCCCCAGGATCGTTGCTTCACTAATATCTTTAGGACTTTGTGAACTCTCCATAAAGTCAATAAGATACACATTTTCACCTGCATATTCAGTCTTAAGCATAGGAGCTTCATATCCAAATTTTTCAAGTATCCATTTTGTCTCCGGATTTACTTCACCCTGTCTAGCAGGTATAGTATCTTCACCTAACTTGTTTTTCAAATACGAAAGCGAAATTGCTCCTACAATCGAGTCAGAATCTGGTGTTGTATGTCCAAATATGTATGTTGCCATGTTTTATTTCCTCTATAAATTAATTGCGGGATTATACCATTATGTTGTTAAGTTATTACAACCTACAGAGACTATCTCCAGCACTTCACTGTCTATTCTGGCTGCTGTAAGTTCTCCGCCCCATAGGCATCCTGTATCCAGTGCCAATACATTTTCATCTTGATAATACCCAAGAGTCGACCAGTGACCAAATATGATCTTCATATGAATATCTTTTCTAGTTTCACATTCAAACCAAGGTTTTAAACCTTTTTGTTTTAGAAGCTCAGTAGGTGCACCCTTTTGATCAAAATCTAAACGATGATCTTTATAGCAAAAACGCATTCTAATAAAAGAACTTACAATATAACGATCAATATCTATGGCAGAGGCATCTCTGTTAAAACGTTCTATACCATGTTTGAACATTTGTTTAAGCCATATTTCCACATCATCACGCTGAAGTCGTTCTTCTACTCTTTTGGCATACTCAAGTGCCATACCCAGGTCAAATTCAGGAGATATGCCTGCATGAGACATACAATACCCCAAAGTATAGTCAACATGTAAAAACTTTTGACTACGAAGCCAATTTATAAGTTTGGCAGCATTAGGAGACTCCAAGATAGGGTCAAGTGTCTCATTGGACTTTTTAATACCATAGTAAGCTGCTATAAGTGTAATATCATGATTACCCAAAACGATTTGAATACTCTCTCTTATGCTGTAAAGATACTCTAACACTTCCAAAGATTGATCGCCACGGTTGACCAGGTCACCTGCTACCCACAACTTATCTTTTTGAGGATCAAAATTAATTTTAGTAAGCAGTTTCTGTAAAGAGTCATTACAACCTTGAATGTCACCTATTGCCCAAACTGCCATTATACTAATCTCTCTTTGTATATTTTTATCTTTTCTTCTATATTCATTTTAGCATATGCTGCTGATGGTGATGGTAAGTAGACTCTTTCTATTTGTAGATGTGAAAAGTGTGTTTCAAAAAGTGCTTGAGCTTTTTTTCCTGTGAATGCCAGCTTTTTAATATTTGGGTTTTCTTCTAAAAACCCTGCAATGTCATTTACATCTTCATCTTCCAAGGAGCTGTCAAGTGAATTGTCACGACTACAGGTTTTGATCATATCCCATAAGCCAAATCTGCACTCTTTGAGCAACCAAAGTTTTTGATCACGATTATTGACAGGGTATGTAGTCGCCGCTTCAAGTATTTTCCAAAACTGATTACGAGGATGGGCATAATAAAAGTTGTTTTCAAAAGATTTAATACTGGGGAAGGAACCCAATATCAATGTATGTGTATCTTTAAAAACAATAGGTTTGAAAGGATGTTTTAACTGTTCTTCATTCATATTTATTCCTAAGCATTGGGCAGACATAGAGATCTGCCCCTACAGATATTATTTACATGCTTTCTGCATATTTCTGACCATCAACACCAATAAAGCTAAAGAGAAGATCTTAAAATTGATCTCAGACCCTTTATGCGTGTTAATGAAAGCCACTGATTTTGTCATCTCTTCTCCAGCCATTTGCATAGTGAGAATATCTGGAATGTAGTATTGTGAAAAAAGTAACCCCGTTGCAAATACAAAAAAGGTTGCAACCTGTGTTATAGTGTCTCTTTCAAATTTTTTGTATTTGTATCCTTCATAAAGTGCTACAATGATCAATGTGAAATTAACCAGATACGAGAGTCTTACAAAATTTTGAGTCATAATGAGTCCCTCTTGATAATGACTTAGAACTTCAGACCCCAGCCATGCTTCTGTATGAAAAGTTACAGGTGCTACTACGATACCTGCAAAAAGTCCTGCACCAAGTATCGCTCCTAAAAGTATAAGATATGCTATCGTTGTTATTCTAAAATATTTATTCATTTTTATTATCCTTTATTTAAATTCAATAACAAAGCCACGGTCAAAACCTGCCAAATCTTGATAAAATTTTATGAATTTTACTCCAATTTCATTAACAAAAGAGCTGATAGGTTCTTTTTGATCATACCCCATTTCACAAGCGAGATATTTAATACCTCGATCTTTTACATCCAAGATGATCTGTTTTAAAAGTTCATCCCCTACGCTTCCTCCAAAAAGTGCCTCTTTTGGTTCATAATCAACTACATTTGATTTTAAAATGAAATCTTCTGCAATATAGGGAGGATTGGAGACTACAAGATCCAACACTTCATTGACTTCATCTATAAGATTTGATTTTCGTAATTCTATCTGTTCATTCAAGCAAAAAGTATCAATATTTTTTCCTGCTACTTTCAAAGGGGCATCACAAATATCTGTCGCGATAATCTGTAGTTGTGGAAACTTTCGAGCCAAAACCACAGATATTGCTCCTGAACCTACTCCTATCTCAGCTATACGGGTGATATTCTCTTTTTGAATGATCTTTGCCACTAGATCTATCAGTATTTCAGTTTCAGGTCTAGGGATAAGTACACCCTCTTCTACTTCTAAATGAATATCGTAAAAACTAGCTTTTCCAACGATGTACTCATAAGGTTCATTTCTAGATCTTCTTTTGACAAGATCTTTAAAATCATGACTATTCTCGATCAGATCATTATCGTGAGTGATCAAATACATACGATCTTGTTTTAAATGATAGGCCAATAACAACTCTGCTTCAAATTGTGGGCGTTCACAAGCTTCATTGAGTTGTTCTTTAGCCCATGTTAAAGCTTCTTTAATTGTCATTTTTGTCCATATACGCAAAAATACCATCTCTTGGCAATCCAGGTTCTTCTATTGCCTCTTCATCACCTACAACAACATTGCTTGCATCATATCCAAGCTCTTTAAGTCTTTCCAGAACTGGTGGGTGTGTATAGTAGAAAAAGATAACCAAAGGGTGCGACTTAGGAAATGCTTTGTTTTCTGTAACCAGTTTCATAAGTGCTGAAACCAGGTTCTCTTTTCCACCCATACGTGAGCCAAACTCATCTGCTGCATATTCATTGTGACGGCTTACATAAGACATAAATGGTGTAAATACAAAAGAAACCAAAGGAAGTAACAGCATCAATACAGCTATCTGTACACCTGCTTCAGGAACCACATCCATCTGTGTAAAGAGTTCATCAGGCAAATGTCCAAAAAGGTAAAAAGAGATGAAAAGCAATACACCCATAAGTGCAATATTTTTCCAAATATCACCATGTGAAAAATGCCCCAGTTCATGCCCCAGTACTGCCAATAACTCTTTTTTGTTCAGTTTTTCTACTAATGTATCAAAGAGTACAACTCTTTTACTTTTTCCCAATCCACCAAAAAATGCATTGAGTCTGCTATCACGTTTACTTGCATCCATAATAAAAATACCATCACTTTTGAGTCCTGCCTGATCCATAAGTTTGGTGATGGCATCTCTTAGTTCTCCCTCTTCCATTGGAGAGAACTTATTGAAAAGACTCATAAAAAATGGCATGAGGACATTTGCCATGACTGCGATAGAGAACATCAGTACAAATCCCCACAACCACCACATTTCATAGTTAGATATGATCCAGGCAAGAAGAGCAAATATTGCTCCACCAATTACAATAAAGAGTGCTGATGATTTTAATGTATCCAATATGAACATTTTTGTTGTCATTTTGTTAAATCCGAAATCTTCATCTATTTTAAATGTCTGATAGAGTTGAAAAGGGAGCCCCACTATATAGTTTATGATGATGAAACCAAAAAGAAACAGTACTGCCTGCATAATCGCACCTTCAACTGCTATAACAGATGAGAGGAAAGAAAATCCTGCCAATACCCACCATACAAACATAAGATAATCAACAAAAGTTTCGATCAAAGAGAGTTTCTCTTTTGCCACTGCATAATTTGCGGCCACCATATATTTACCTGCAGGCATCAGTACAGGATCTTTTCGTTTTTCATCATTAATGTATCCTATCTGCATCACAGAGATATAGAGTCTCATAAAAGTATAAATGGAATAAAGTGCAAGTATTATTTCTAACATTAAAAATCCTCTTTTGCTTATTTAAATGAAATATATCAAGATGAACTTTATCAAGCCTTAAAATCTACATCTTTGCTATAATTACGACAATAATTTTCAAGGAATAATAGTGGCATTGGTAGACCTTTTTAACATTAAAAAACAATATGACATAAAACTTCTACTTAATGATGTGGATTTTCATCTAAATGAAGGAGAAAGAGTTACCATAGTGGGGCAAAATGGATGTGGAAAATCTACTTTAATGAAGATCATAATGGGTACTGAAGAACCAAGTGAGGGTAAAAGAGTTGTAAACAACGCTGTTCATATAGAAATGCTTGCACAACAACCGCACTTTGATCCAGACCTGTCAGTACGAGAAGCTATACTCAATGAACTTACAGAACTAAAAGAAGCAAAAGATGAGTATGATATGCTTAGTCTTAAAGTAGTGGATGATTTTGAAAATCAGGAACTACTCAAAAAACTCGACAGGGTTACCTCTTATTTAGATCATCATAATGCATGGAATCTTGACGACAAGATAGAACGCGTGATGCAGGAGTTTAAGCTCAAAGCATATGAAAACCGTCCTGTAGTCTCTCTTTCTGGTGGAGAACAACGCCGTGTAGCTTTGGCATCTCTTATACTTAAAAAACCTGATGTACTTCTACTTGATGAACCTACCAACCATCTTGATGTCTATATGGTAGAGTTTTTAGAAGAGATATTACTCAAAGAGAACTTCACCCTGCTTTTCATTTCACATGATAGACACTTTATAGATACTATTGCAACACGAGTTGTGGAGGTGGACAATCAGGAACTTGTGAGTTACACAGGTGGATACATGGCTTTTTTAGAACAAAAAGAAGCACGTATGCATGCTATGAAAAAAGGCCATGAGAATCTGCTCAGACTTCTTAAACAAGAGGAAGCGTGGCTGGGAAAAGGGGTAAAAGCCAGAGAAAAACGTAATCAGGGACGTAAAAAACGTGTCTTTGAACTACGGGAAGAAGCCAAACACAACCCTACGCTTATACGCAAAATGATGGTAGAGCTTGAGCGAGAAAAAAAACATTTTAACCGTGATGAAGGTGTTTCACGCAAAAAGATGCTTTTTGATATAGAAAACATAAGCTATGCTGTACCAGGGAAAAAACTCATAGAAGGTCTCACCACACGTATCTTGCAAAAAGACAAGATAGCCATTGTAGGTATCAACGGTGCAGGTAAATCTACTCTGCTAAAACTAATATTAGGACGCATAAAACCCGACTCAGGTGTCATCAAGCAAGGAGACTTTGCCTTAGGGTACTTTGACCAACACAGAGAGATGCTCGATAATAAAAAAACCCTCATCGAAACATTCTGTCCGGATGGAGGTGACCATATAGATGTGCAGGGTACAAGTTTTCATGTCTATGGTTATCTCAAATCATTTCTTTTCCCTAAAGAGTTTTTAGACAAGAAAGTAGGAATGCTCTCCGGCGGAGAGAAGAACCGTGTGGCACTTGCCCTGCTTTTAGCAAAGAAAGTGGACTGTCTTATCTTAGATGAACCTACCAATGACCTTGATATTCAAACCATTAACATTTTAGAAGAGAAACTCATCAACTTTCCAGGTGCCATTCTCTTTGTTTCACATGACCGTTACTTCATAGACAAGATTGCCTCCAAGCTCTTTATTTTTAAAGGTAATGGCGTAGTAGAAGAGTCTTTCCAAACCTATACTGAGTATCTTGAGATAGAAAAAGAGATCAAAGAACTAAATGATATGGATAAAGAGGTTAAAACTGCAACCGTTAAAACTGAGACTAAACCTAAAGAGAAAAAGCAGACAAAGCTCAGCTACAAAGAACAACAGGATTTTGATAAGTTACCCGATGAAATAGAAACACTGGAAGCTAAAATGGAACAACTCAATGCATGTTTACAAGATCCGGAATGTTATCAGGAAAAAGGATTAACCGCCATTACTGAAGAGTTGGCTCTGCTTAAAGAGACATATGAAGAGAAGAGTGACAGATATCTTGAAGTCTTAGAGATATATGAAGATCTAATATAGATCAATAATAGAGCATTACGCTTCTTCTTCCCCATCTTAAAGCTTTTCTTCTATTCATACCCATATAGATATCGATACGTTTTCTGTAACGTTTATTCATTTTGTCACGCACAGTATAATATCCTGGCAATCCTCCAATTCTTACTTTAGAACCATTTCTCAAACCATATCTTGTAAGCATATCTCTGGAGACTGCAATAATTTTCATACCTGGACGGATACGGTTATTCCAGGCTGCTAAAAATGGTGTCTTGTCTGTCTGACTCTTATGTGAACTATAGGCTGTTGCAGTCACACGAAGTTTTTTGTTACCAAACCCTTTAACCATTTTTGATTTTTTGCTTTTAGCTTGCTTCTTTTTTAAAGCTGCTTTTTTAGCAAGCAGTTTTTTCTTTCTTATTTCTTGAGCCAATTTATAAGGTAAAGGTAAACGTAAAGTTTGTCCTATACGTATTTTAGAACCTTTTTTAAGTTTATTGAATTTCACGATCTCAGTTGAAGTCAAATTAAAATCTTGGGCGATAGAACCGAAATTATCTCCCTTTTTTACGACATATTCTGCTTTAGAAATAATGTCAATTCTCTCTTGAGCATATGGAATAACTAATTTCTTTCCTATTCTTATTATTGAATCTTTTTTCAAGTCGTTGATTTTTCTTAACTCACTTGTTTTCATACTGAACATTTCAGCAACTCCACTTAAACTGTCACCACTCTCTATAACATATATACCGACTTCTTTAACTATTTTTTCTTCTTCAAGTTTGAGTTTTTCAAGTCTTTCATTTTCTAATTTTTCTGCGAGTTTAAGTCCCTCAGCTCTTTTTAACTCCTGCTCTTTATGTATTTTTTCCATTTTCTCGATAAGTGCTTCTCTTCGAGTATTCGTCTCTTCTGCAAGGGAATAGTCTTGTTCTTTTGCTTTTTCTGTACTGTCTGTTTCTAACGGTATCTCTTCTACACCTCTGTATCTTACAGGTTCTTCTATTTTTACATACTCTTCGATCATATCAACAACAGAGATAACTTTTGTTGTAGATTTAGGAGGGAGAGGCAGTGTCTTATCTACGATAAGTTTTTGTCTGCCTTTATCATATTTTACTTTTTTTGCTTTTAAAAATTTAAAACTGTAAGGATTACATTGTGTTATGGTACCTGTTACAGCTTTACAATCAACACTATTTTTGGCTAAAAGCGGTTCGAATAAAAGTGGAAATAAAAAAAGTAAAATATATTTTCTAGACATAACATGATGCTAAACTATAAAAAGTTTAACATTTCTCCTTTTATGGATTTTTTATCTACGACTACACTGTGTTTGACAGGTTTATCAAACAGTCCTGTGATCATTGGAGGAACAGAAACATGTGCATGTTCAGTCACCCATTGAAGTGCTTCAGTATCATCTTTAACTGTATGTCCAAGTGACTTTGATACCGTTGAAGAAAACTTTGTCCACTCTGCTGTTGAATATATTACAGTAGGAAGATTCTCTTCCCTAAGTGTCTCATATGCTTTCATACAGGTTGCAGTATGAGGATCCATAATATAATCTTTTTTTGCATACTTGGCAATAACATCTTCACCCTCTGCATCATTTGAAAAAGTAGCTACAAAGTCTTCCTGTAAAGAGGCTAATTCATCATCTGTTAATTGATACTTTCCATTATTGACTAAAGCATCCATTAACTCTTTCGTTCTTGTGGCACCAAATTTATCGAACATAACACGTTCAATATTTGAACTTTTAAGAATATCCATTGCCGGAGATTCCGTTAAGATCAATTCTCTATCTGTGATGTCATAAGCTCCAGTAGTGATCCAGTCTGTCAGAATATTATTGATATTTGAAGCAATCAGTATTTTTTTGATCGGCAAACCTGCTTTTTTAGCATAATAACCACCCAGAGCATTACCAAAATTGCCACTTGGAACAACAAGATATATTTCATCACCCATTACTATTTTTTCACTGCGTACCATCTCTAAATAAGAGTGTATATGATAAATAATTTGGAAAATAATACGTCCAAAGTTTACTGAGTTTGCCGCCGAAAGTTTGATATTTCTCTCTTTCAGTTCTGCTTTAAAGTCTTCAGATGCAAGAAGCTCTTTTAGTGTATGTTGCGTGTCATCAAAGTTTCCTTTAACACCTATGACTTTCAGATTATCTGCATCTTCCGTTACCATTTGAAGTTTTTGAACATCAGAAGTTCCACCATCAGGGTAGAGACATGCTACTTTTACATTAGCCTGATCTTTAAAAGTTTCAAGTGTCGCAGGACCTGTATCACCAGAGGTTGCTGCCATGATAAGGTAATTCTCACCTCTTTTTTGTGCCAAGTTACTAAGTATGTAACCAAATGGCTGTAGTGCCATATCTTTAAATGCACGTGTTGGTCCATGGTAAAGTTCAGATACGAAACAGTCTTCTTCTATCTGGACAAGAGGAACCGGGTTTGCAGGGTCATCAAAAGCATCATATCTTTTAAGTGCCTCTTCTAAAACTTCTGTTTCAATATCTATATTAAATGATTGTAAAAAATCCAATGCCAGTGTTTTATAGTGGCTGGATAGATGTTTATTTAAAAAATCTTTATCTAGATCTGGAAGTTTTTCCGGGACATAAAGTCCACCAAAACTAGCGCTTGGGCTAAGTATCGCTTCTGAAAATGGCACAGCTGATGGTTTTTTACCATCATTTCCCCGTGTCTCAATAAATTGCATTAATTATCCTACTAAAAGTTATATTTCTTATAATTATAGCTAAAAAAGCTAATGAAACCGGGTTACTTCGTTTTTAGCAGCTTGATCATATAAAAGTTTTTGGCTCTTTTGAAGCTGTTAGACTCACCAACTACAATAACAGACCCGTCACTCATACGTGCTGCACCATGTGCAACATCTTTTCGCTCATCACCATAAACATGTGACCAGATCAGCTCTCCAGCTTTATCTAAAGCAAGGATATAAGCACTATGATTACCTTTACCCAGTGTATTTGTACCACCTGCCAGAATAAAGCCTCCATCACGTGTTGTTGCCACAGCATTGCCGTATTCATAATATTTAAATCCATAAATTTTATGCCAGATCAATTTCCCATCTGCATCATATTTCATAACGGTAAGGTCTGACTGTTCACTTCCGTAAGAACGTGTTTTACCTATGGCTACGATTCCACCGTCAACAGCTGCTGTTACACCATCAAGGGTATCTTCATACTCTCCTCCATAAGTCTGCACCCAGATCTTTTTACCATTTTGATCAATTTTCATTACAAAGAAGTCCGCATCTCCAGCACGTTCAACTTCACGATATCCGACCATAACAAAGTTACCATCACGTGTGCGTGTCAATGCTGTTGCTACATCATCTTTAACACCACCTATCGTATGTGCCGAGATCAATTTTCCATTCTTATCAAGCTTAGCAATGTAAATATTTTTATCACCTTCACCAAAGGATTCACTTGAAGAAACTATCATGGCACCGCCATCATCTGTCCCGGCGATCCCACCTGAAAATTCATCACGTTTCCCGCCAATATTTTTTTCCCAGACCAGTTTACCTTCAAGAGATATTTTTGCAACATGAAGATCATAGTCATAATTTTCAGAGAAAGAATTTGAATGCCCAAGGACCAATATGCCTCCATCTGCCGCACGGGAGATAGCTTTACCTTCTTCTTTTTTCTTGCCGCCTATCCACAAACGCCATTTCATTTCACCTTTGGCTGTCATACGCGTAACACAGATATCTGTACGTTTCGCACCAAACGATTTACAAGTCCCTACAATAGCACTGTCACCATCTTCAAGGGCAACAATGCCATAGGCGATATCATCTTCATCTCCCCCATAAATTGTCTGCCATTTTGCAGTGTATGCTTCTTTTTTGACAACTTTTTTTGCTTTTCCCTCTTCTGCCTGACTTAATGAAGAAAAGAGTAATAGACTTAACGATACATAAAATAACTTTTTTAACATATTTGACCTTTAAAGATTGTTTTTTATTATACTATAAAATAATCAAACTACGTCTCTACTTTTCTCTTTTGCAAATACTATAAATTCTTTACTTACCATAGGTTTGGCAAAATAGTATCCTTGACCAATATCACAATTATGCTCTTTTAAGAATTTCTCTTGTTCAATTGTTTCAATACCTTCTGCGATAACCTGATAACCCAAACTCTTAGATAGTGCTATAATTGCTTTAGATACTTCTACATCATGCGAGTTATATGGTAACTCATCTACAAAAGATTTATCAATTTTTATTGTATCAAGTGCTAAACTCTTCATGTAACTCATAGATGAATAACCTGTACCAAAATCATCTATAGAAATCTTACATCCCATATTACGCAGATCTTCAAGAATAGTAAGATTTATTGTTGAATATTCCATAATAAAACTCTCTGTTATTTCAATCTCTATTTTATAAGGAGGAATACCCACCTTAATAATAATTTCTTGCAATTTATCAAGAATATCATCTTCTCTAAATTGAATACTGGAGATATTTATAGAAATGCTGTCTATATCTATACCCTGCTCCATCCATCGCATATACTCTTTACAAGCTTCTTCAAATACAAAATAGCCTATCTCTACGATCATACCTGTATCTTCAGCAATAGAGATAAAATCATCAGGTGCGATCCACCCAAGTTTTTTACTTTTCCATCTTATAAGTGCTTCAGCTCCAGATATTTTTCTGTTGTGCAAATAGTACTGTGGCTGATAATGCAGTATCAACTCTTTTCTTTCAAGTGCATGCAGAAGCTCTTGCTCTAAATTAAGACGTGCCTGTACATCCAGGGAGAGTTGTTTCGTATAGAACTGGTAATTGTCTTTGCCTTTGTCTTTAGCATGATACATAGCAGAATCTGCATGTTTAATAATCTCATTTTTATCTTCTCCATCCTGTGGGTAAAGAGCAATACCTATACTGGCAGTGGTATTTAAATGATAATCCTGCACCTTAATTGGCTCACGTATAACAGAAAGGATACTTTCTGCAATTGAGATAACTTCTTCTGTTTCTTTTACTAAATTAAGGATTACAACAAATTCATCTCCACCAATACGTGCAAAAAGATTATTTTTTCCCAATATCCTCTCTATACGTCCAGCAAGCTCAATAAGCATACCATCTCCAACAGAATGTCCCAAAGTATCATTGATCACTTTAAATCTATCAAGATCTATAAATAATATGGCAACTTTCTCTTTATTTATTTTTGCCAATTCTAATATGTCTACAACTTGTTCTTCAAAATATGCACGGTTTGGTAAATGCGTCAAGCTATCATGATATGCAAGGTATTCTGCCTTCTCCTGCATATCAATGATCTCTTCCAAATTGGTATAAATTGCAATATAATTTTGTATATCACCACTCTTATCCATAACCACAGAAATCGTTAACCAAATAGGAATAATTTTGCCACTTTTAGTTCTGTTGTGTATTCTTCCTGACCAACGATCTTTTATTAAATTCTGATTCCACATTTTTTTATAAGAAACATTATCTTCATTCAAAGTGTTGACTATCATTGGTTCCTGTCCCAGAAGCTCCTCTTCACTATAACCAAAAATTTCGATAAATGCTTGATTGGCAGAGAGTATAGTTTTATTACTATCAGTAATAATAACACCATCACCTATCATCTCATAAACTACAGCTGACTGCTTCAATCTCTGCTGCTGTTTCATATAATCTGTAATATTAAGTTTGATCGCAAGATATTGTACCAGTTCACCCCCTAAGAAAACCGGAACTATAGATGATTTTTCATATAAAAGATTTCCGTCCTTACACCTATTTATCAACTCTCCCTGCCACTTTTCACCACGATCAAGTATTTCATTCATCTCTTTATAGAAGTCATCATTAAGAAGATCAGACTTGAGGATATTCGGATTTTCTCCAAGTACTTCTTCTTTTGTATACCCCGTATTCAATTCAAAAGCTTCATTCACATATTGAATATGACGATCTTTATCTGTTATAATGATAGAGTTATCACTATTTTCTATCGCATAACGGAATGCCTGTAGTTCACGTGTGGTTTTACGTACACGTTGATAGTTGAACATAAGAATGATCAGGATCAGAAAAGCAAATATAAAAAAAGAAAAGGTGATTCGTTTTTGTTCCTGACGGTTATTATCATAATAATGTACCAGGTCATTCATTGTATGATTGATCGCCTCAGAAAGTTTAATCTCTTTATTTTGAACCAATTTCTTTTTCATACCTACAATATCAGAAAAAAACTGTTTACTTTGCCTATAGAGATAGTTAAACTCCTGATACTCTTTACTATACTCTTTTAACTCTACTATATTCTCATTGAGTTGTTTTTGATCAAAGGGAAGGTCCATTAAAAGTTGACCTATAGTAAAAAAGATATCACCTAAAAGCTCTTGCTTATTTTTATCCTCAACATACTTTTTATCTATCGTTTTACGCAGATCATAGAGATAGTGAATAGAATTTGTAACTCTGGAGTTGAGTGTTTTAAAACTTTCCAACAGTTCTGATTTTTTTCTATAAATATTTTCAATATTCTCAATTTCTTTATAAATATATGAATTAAACTCTTTTTTGATATTACTCTTTTTAAGAAAATCTATATTCTCTTCAAATTCATTTAATACACGACTTGTTTCATCATAATCTATATAACGATATGCTTTTAGAAAGAAATTTTCAAGCTGATGATCCAAATTGACCATCTTCTCCAGTTTATGATGATAATCATTATAATTTTTAATTTTACTGTCAATTTTTTGCAAATATAAAAAAAGGAAAGAGAGTGTCAAGGCAAAGAAAATAAGTAACCATATAAACTTATCTGCTATTCTTCTCCAAAACTTTTTAGTGTGTATCACTATTTTACTCTCACGATCGCAGGTAACTCCCCTGTCAAAGATTCAAGAAATACAACAATGGCATCTGTATCTCCCTGCTCCATATGTCGTCCAAGCTGATATCTTGTCATAAGCTCAACTGCTTCTTTAAGTGTAGAAACCCGTCCATCATGCATATAAGGAGAAGTAAGTAAAATATTTCTCAAAGAAGGAACTTTAAATACAAACTTGTCCTCTTCACGTTTTGTAATATTATATCGTCCCAACTGACTGGTATTTGCATCTGAATAGATACCAAATTTATTGTAAAAGTTTCCTCCAACATTCACCCCGTGATGACAAAGGATACACCCCTTGGATTCAAAAAGACGATACCCCTCTTTAGCTTTCTGGCTGATAGCCTCTTTATCTCCTTTTAGATACCTGTCAAAAGGAGAATTCGGTGTGATCAAAATTTTTTCAAATTCAGCAATAGCATCAACTATATTGTCTTTTGTAATACCATCTGCATATACATCATTAAAGTTTTTTAAATATATTTTATTTTGCTTAAGTGTCTCAACCGCATCAACCATAGTATGTCCCATCTCTACAGGGTTTTCAATAGGACCTATGGCCTGTTCCTTTAGATCTTTTGCTCGACCATCCCAGAACTGACGGAAATTAAATACTGCATTGTAAACAGTAGGAGAATTAATATTGCCTTCCTGTCCTTTGATACCAAAAGAGAACTTCAATCCATCATCTCCTCCATTTTGAAGATCATGACAAGTAGCACAGGAGATAGTTCCATCTTTAGATAAGATAGGATCAGAAAAGAGTTTCTTTCCCAGTTGAACCTTTTTGGCATCTACTTTTACCTTATTGGGAATCGGCTTAATGGGTCCAGAGAAAAGTATTGTAGTAAAACATATAACACTTATAGTAAATCCAACTACTCTTTTCATTCTTCCACCCCTTATTTATGATTTTAAAGCTCTATACAAGTCCCTACACCGGAACTGGTCAATATTTCCAAAAGCAGTGAGTGTTCTACTCGACCATCGATGATATGTGCCTTTTTTACACCACCACGTAAAGCATCAATACAGGCATCCACTTTTGGAACCATACCACCTTGTATTGTGCCATCTTCTTTCAACTCTTCTGTTTTCTCTATACTGAGGTTGGTAAGGAGCTTCATATCCTTATCTAACACTCCTGCGGTATCTGTTAAAAATAGTATTTTTCTCGCTTCTAATGCAACAGCGATCTGGCTGGCAGCAAGGTCAGCATTGATGTTGAACCCCGGATGTCCCACAGAGCTGCTTGAAGCAATAGGTGCAATGACCGGGACAAATCCATCATCAATAATATTATTTACAATTCCAGGATTCACATTTTCAATAATACCCGTATACCCAAAGTTTTCAAAATCCTTAGGACGTGCTTCAAGGAATTTTGCATCTTTACCTGAGATACCAATGGCATTCCCTCCATGGTTGTTCAGTAAAGAGACGATCTCTTTATTGATCTCTCCACTCAGTACCATTTCAGCAATACGCATCACCTCTTTACTTGTCACACGCTGTCCATTTACAAATTTTGTCTCAACACCAAGATCTGCCAAAAGGTCCGTAATACTTTTACCACCACCATGGACAATGATAGGCTTCATACCTACAAGATGCAACATCACAATATCTTGTGCAAACTGCTCTTTAAGACTATCACTGGTTTGTGCTGAGCCACCATATTTGATCACTATCTTTTCATTTGAAAACTTTTTAATAAACGGGAGTGCATCAAGAAGTGTTTTTACCACATCAATTTTATTTTTCATTTTATATTTTTCCTTACTTACTCTTATTTATATTTTCAATATATTTATTTATTTTTATGAATATTTCATCTTTTATCTCTAATTTTAACTTCATTTCAGAGATAGCCAACTTAAAGCCTGACATCTTTACTCTGTCTTTTGAAGTACAGAGGAGTGAAGTGGCATTATTATCATCCAAAACATTCTTGAGCATTAATTCATCAAAATAGGCATGATCTTCCAGATAAATCTTCTTAATAATATTGTCTGGAAGATATTTATCTAATCTTACAGGGTTTGAAATAGCTGTTACCAATATCATTCTTTCTGTAAGATCTTCAAAGCTTACTTTTCGTACAAATATTTCACCCTCTTTAGCAACAATATCTGCATATTTTTTGCTAAACCAAAACTCTCTAAAAGCTCCGGCAGGAAATGGTAAATAATTTTTAATAAATTCAGGCTCCAGAAGTATTTCAAACTTCTTTATCTCTACACGGTTAAAACCGTCATCCAAAATAATGAGTTTCGCACCCTGCTTCTTTGCCAACTCTATTGCTTTATGTCTGTCTTCACTGACAATGACAGAAGCATTAGCCAATGACTTAGCCATAAGCATAGGCTCATCTCCACTCTGCTCTACTGTTGTAAGTATTTCACCTTTTCTACTCACCTCTATCAGACCTTTACTCTGTCTGCCATATCCTCTTGAAATAACAGTAACCTCTTGATATCTTGAAGCCAGAGCTATGACAAAAGGTGTCTTACCTGATCCACCTACTATGAGATTTCCTACAGAGACTATAGGTATGTCAAAATCTTTTTTTTGAGTAATCAACCGTCTGACAAACATTAGTGTTCCATAAATAACAGAAAGTGGGAAAAACAACACAATGATAAAATAATGATACCATCTGGGAGAGAACATCATTTTTTCAAAAAAATTAGTCATTACACTCTTTTGCACCAAGTTTTTTTATCTCGTTACAGGTAAACCCTGCCTCTTTTCTTGCATTTACGTTTATATGTGGTCTATGTTTGGAAAGCAGTTTGTATCGTTCAAGTATTTCAAAATAAACACTTTCATCCAAACCTTTTTCATTACATACATACTTAAACCATTTATCACCCTTATATACATGATCGATCTCTTCATCATAAATGATATTCAGCGCATCAATAAGTTTTTTCACTATGGGGTTTTTACGTTTATTGTCTAACTTTTTTGCAATTTGCGGATTTACATCAAGCCCTGAAGCTTCATAATAACGCGGAATGATCGCCATTCTATCAAGAATTGAGCCTGCTGTATGCTCTGCGGCATCAAAAAGCCCGCAATGCACAGGGAAATCCCCATAAACATAGCCCAGATCATCAAGAAGCGCTTTAAGCATCTTAAAGTGGCGTATTTCATCTTCTGCAACAACTAACCAGTCTCTTTTATATTCCATCGGCATACCAGGAAAACGATACACTGCATCCAATGCCAGATCAATGGCCGAGTACTCTATATGCGTAATAGCATGTATGAGCGTAGCCAAACCTTCTGGATTATCGAAATCTTTTCTGGCAGGAAGTTGTCTTGGGTCAACAATGTGACAGATTGAAGCATACGAAGGTTTTTCAAAAACCAAAGCTTTGAAATCATCCTCACACCTAACCTGATTTTGGTTACAATACTCCAAACATTGAGCAGTCAACTCCTCTTTAAGAAGAATATCATCAGAGAGTATAGCTGTTTCCAATATTTCATATATATTCATAGGAGAATTATATCATGCAAATCAAAATCCAACCTATGGGTTCTTATCAAACCAACTGTTACATTGTCACAGTAGACAGTAAAGACTTCATTATTGACCCGGGTATGAATGCCACAGAATGGGTTCTAAATAATGTCACAAACCCTGTGGCCATTTTAAACACACACGGACATTTTGATCATGTCTGGTCCAATGCAGAAGTAAAAGAGTCTCTAAAAATTCCTATCTACTGTCCCAAAGATGATACCTTTATGCTGACCGATGATCCATTAGGGCAAGGTACACCTAAAAGTACTCCTGACTATGAAGTAGTAGGGGATGAAGAACTTACTCTGGAAGGTGTTAAAATAAAATACCGTCACTTCCCGGGACATACCCCTGGAAACTCTATCATTGAGATCGGTGATATTTGGCTATCTGGAGACTTTCTCTTCCAGCAATCCATAGGAAGATGGGACTTCCCTGCCTCAAGTGGAGAAGATATGGTAAAAAGTTTAGAAAAAGCGATGAAACTGGAAGGTGACTATACTGTTTACCCCGGTCATGGTCTAAGTACAACATTGAAAGCTGAACAGAGGATCATGCCTTATTGGATAGCACAAGTCAAAAGTACGCTCTAATCAAGCACATGCACATCTAAAACAAAAGTGGTAAAAATGCCTTCAAACACGAGCTTTTCATTTACAAAAGCTTGTACTTCTACTAATTTTTTCTTACCTTTTTCACTCACAACTTCAGCTTTACACAAAACAGCATCACCTACTTTCACCGGTGCAATAAATTTTAAAGAGGATGAACCAAGTACCACATAAGGATCATTCACAGCAGACATAGCAGCATAATCAGCTGCCCCAAAAACAAACCCACCATGAACCAAACCTTGCTCATCTGTTGACATTTGTTGTGTAGTGTGAAGTAGTACTTCTGCGTAGTTATTTTCTAATTTTATGACTTTACCACATAGAGAGGTATTGATGTTTAAATGGGTATTGAGCTGCATGTATAATCCTATAACTTTTTAAAATTATAGCAAAAAACCACCCATATAATCACGCAAAGCGTGCCTGTCACAATGAACACCCTTGTAAGCAAAGCGATTTGAGAATTGTGACGATTTTTTGTTTCGTTTTTTCTAAAAAAATGAAAGGGGAAACAATGCCACAAGTAAAATTAAAAGGAAATATTTAAGAATGATAATAATTGAGTAGATCCCCGGGTCAAGCCCGAGGATGACAAGAGAAAAGATTTAGTAAGAAAATTTATACCCACGTCTACGAACAGTATGGATCACTTGGAACCCAAGAATACTCTTTAAACGCTTGCGTATCTGATTGATCGCAACCTCAACAGTATTATCACTAACATACTCCGGCTCTTCCCAAAGTGCATTAATGATCTCATCTTTTGAAAAAACTCTCTGTTTACGCAATGCAAGATATGCCAAAATATCAAATGTTTTACCATTTAAAGATACGATCTTCTCATCATACTCTATTTTTTTATTGGCAATATCGATCACCAACTTACCAATATCAACAGTTGTACCAAAAAGGTGTCTCATATTTGCAAGTACTCTTGCTGCAATAAGATCTGGGTGTTCACAGTGATTAAAAATAACATCATCTACACCAAGAGAGAAAAAACCTCTCTGTTGAGTATAGTCAGATGTCAAGATCATGATCTTTGTTTCGCTCTTCTTCTTTTTTACTTCATTCACATAGCGCTCTAGTGAAAACTTCACACCTTCATCAACAATAATTACAAGCTCATAGTGTCTAAAATCTGTAAAATTTGTTGCATCATATAGATCTTTTGCATTGTCTACAATACAAATAAAATATTTATCTAATTCTCTTTCGAGTTCTTTAACGTATTCATCATCAAACCCTACTGTCAATATTCTCATTTTATTCCATTCTTTAACAAAAAGTAAACAAAAACTTAAATTTTGTCTACTTTTCTCTTTTATTACCGTATTTATAGCAAAATATACCTTATTTAAAAATAAAAGTAACTTTTAGTTTGTTATGATATTTTAATGTTTTAGAGTGATTTTATCGCTTTTATATAGACTCTTTTAGGTGCAGGATACCCTTCTACTGTCTTTGTAGGGTCATTGGGGTCAAGAAAGTCTTCTAAACTTTGGGTGTCTATCCACTCAGTTTTTCTTTGTTCATTATGTTCAGTTTTCATTGTTTCGAGTACTTCAACAGTTTCAAACCCTGCTCTATGGCACCAGTTCTTCAATGCATTCACTGTAGGAACAAAGTAAATATTGGGGATTTTTGAGTACCTGTCTTTAGGAGTAAGACAGATCTCCTCTTCACCATCTATCATAAAAGTATCAAGTATGAGCTCTCCACCTTTATTAAGTCCTTTAAAGAGTGATTTTAACATTGCTACAGGATCGGAACGATGGTAGAGTACACCCAAACAAAAAAGTGTATCGAACTTATGTTCATAAAATTCTACATGTTCAACACCTAAAAGTTCATAAACAATATCTGATCTTACAAAATGGTTTATAAATTGAAATTGTGAATAGTAAATAGCTGAAGGATCAAAACCAATAAGTTTTTTTGGTTCATGAGAGAGCATACGAAAGAGGTAATACCCATTATTACATCCTATATCTCCTACAATTTTATCTTTAAGATCAAAATGTGGTTCTAGAAGATTGTATTTTATTTGACTTTGCCATTCCGAATCAATAAAAAGTTCATTAAATTGGAAAGGACCTTTTCGCCAAGGTTTCATAAGCAGTGCAGTCTGTTTTATCTGCTCTGCTTCATCATTGGATAGATCCGGGATATGAAGTTCTACTCTGTCACCAAGAGTGACTTCAATATTGGAATATTCA
>Ga0209013_10001116_pt1 | contig 24774 bp, 15 predicted proteins | sample Cruoilmetagenom2_FD_187291 | JGI IMG/M metagenome (GOLD analysis project Ga0209013, IMG submission 187291) | Oil polluted marine microbial communities from Coal Oil Point, Santa Barbara, California, USA - Sample 2 (SPAdes) (version 2) | ecosystem: Environmental > Aquatic > Marine > Oil seeps ... | reverse complement strand
CCATATTGCCGCCAATTTCTCCGATCATCACTACCGCATCAGTTTCATCGTCTTCCTTGAACAATTTAAGAATATCAATAAAGTTTGATCCTATGATCGGGTCACCGCCGATCCCTACGGCCGTGGATTGTCCCATACCGATCTTTGTGATCTGATTTACAGCTTCATAGGTGAGGGTCCCGGATCTGGATACTATACCGATCTTCCCCTTTTTATGGATGTTTGCAGGCATAATTCCTACTTTTGATTCACCGGGAGATATAACTCCCGGGCAATTCGGTCCGATAAGCTTCGAGGATGTTGTCCTGATAAAATTCTTAACCCTGATCATATCTACGGCGGGGATGCCTTCAGTTATACAAATTATCAGGTCAACTCCTGCACTGGCAGCTTCAAGTATTGCATCAGCAGCGAATGGTGGAGGTACGAAGATAGCGGAAACATTTGCCCCGGTTCCTTCTACAGCTTCTGCAACAGTATTAAAAACCGGTCTTTCCAGGTGAGTAGTTCCGCCTTTCCCAGGAGTGACCCCTGCTACAATTCCGGTGCCGTATTCGATCATCTGGCTTGAATGGAAACTTCCCTCTTTCCCTGTGAATCCCTGTATTACTATTTTTGAATTTTTATTTAGTAAAATTGCCATTTCAATTACTCCTTAACACTTCGACGACTTTTTTTGCAGCTTCAGGGAGGCGGGTTTCGGCAATAAAATTCATCCCTGAATTTTCAATGATCTTTCTCCCCTCCTCTTCATTTGTTCCGACAAGCCTGATGACTATAGGTATTTTAAGCTCAACATTGCGCAGTGCATTTACTATCCCGTTTGCAACAAGATCTGTCCTTACTATTCCACCGAAAATATTTACAAAAACGGCTTTAACATTTTTGTCTGACAAAAGAATGTTAAATGCCTCTTTAACTCTATCTTCAGAAGTCCCGCCGCCGACATCAAGAAAATTAGCTGGCTCTCCTCCGTAAAATTTTATTATATCCATAGTTGCCATCGCCAGTCCGGCTCCGTTCACCATACATCCGATGTTTCCGTCAAGTTTTATATAGTTGAGATCAAATTTTGATGCTTCAACTTCGAGAGGATCCTCTTCGTTAATATCTCTCATTTCTGAAACATCCGGATTTCTGTAAAGTCCGTTATCATCAAAATTAATCTTGCCATCTAGAGCGATCACTTCATCAGTGTCTGTTATTACAAGCGGGTTGATCTCCACCAGAGATCCATCTTTCTCGATAAAAAGTTTGTATAGATTAAAGAGAAGTTTTGTAAAATTTTTCTGCTGGGCTTTATTGAGCCCGAGTCTGAAAGATAATTCTCTTGCGTGGAATGAGGATATTCCTGTAACCGGGTGGATGTGAACTTTGTGGATCAGGTCCGGAGTATGTTCCGCGACCTCTTCAATTTCCATTCCGCCTTCGGTAGATGCAATTATAACCGGCATCTCCATCTCTCTATCAATAATTATTGCCAGATACAGTTCGTTGACTATATTAAGGCCCTGTTCGATCAGGATTTTTCTTACCAGCTGACCTCCCGGGCCGGTCTGTTTGCTTATAAGGTTCATGCCGAGGATCGATCCGATATGATCTTCAGCTTCTTCCATAGTCCGGGCTAATTTGACACCGCCGGCTTTTCCTCTGCCACCGGCATGCACCTGCGCTTTGACCACACAAGGAAATCCCAGTTTTTTTACTGCAGCGGCAGCGGATTCAGGGTTTTCTGCCATAAATCCCTCGGGAACCGGAATTGAATAGTTCCGGAATAAACTTTTTGCCTGGTATTCGTGTATCTTCATTATTATCCCCTATAATTCCTTCTGAAAAACTTTGGAATTTTTAAATTCATCTTCGATCTTAAAAAATATCAATTTTTTACCGTTGGTTACTTTTATTGAAAGTTTGAAATTTTCATTTCCTGAGTCATTGATCTTATCAACCGGATCAAGTGGGAACCATTTTTCACCAGTTAGAGAATACTGGACTTTTGAAATAACAGAATTGTTGTCTGATACTCTGAATGTGAGAAATCCCCCGATTGATTGGAAATTGGAAAGAACCGGAGCTGTTGAATCAATAGTAAACTTTTTTGATGTTTCGGTATCTGTCCTGAATGTGTCAGGCGAGTTTGATAATGAGTCATCAGCTGTTACTCTCAGGATGTAATCACCATCTTCATATAGTTCTGTATCAATTTCCGCCTTTGTGGCAGTTATATCTTTAATTAAGCTTATCCATTGTTTACCGGGGATTTTTTTCAGCGAAAGAGAATATTTCAGTTCATCCTTATTCGGATCATCCGAATCCCATGAAATTTTTAGTTTATTTTTAGTGATCTTTGCCTTCTTTTTAAGGTCAGAATTTTTCCTGGGCTGATACGGGACCCTGATCTTTATTCTTCTGACCTTGGGTTTAAGGTTCTTCTGGACATAGAAGAATCGGAATCCCGAGATCCCCGGATTTTTGTCTCCGGGAGAAGAAACAAGATTTACTTTGATCTGGAAGTGCTTATACCCCGACCGGTTTATATTTGAATTTTTCGCGTCACTGAAAGGGGGAGACCATTCTGTCCATGTTGTATCCGGTGAAGCAGTGTTCCCAGATCTTACAAATAGAGAAACCGAATTGGAGCTCCCGTTAAGAGAATCCCAATATAGTCTTCCGGCATTGCTTTGAATACCAAGGTTAAAAACCTCAGATGTGTATGAGCCTATTGAAGAAGCAAAATTGTCCAGCTTTACGAGTGATGAAGTATTGTTGTAAATTATTGTAAAACTTTCGGCTCCCGGTAGAATTCTGAAAGGTTGAGCGGATTCACCTTCATATATCATAGAGTAGCTGCCGTCTTTTTTTACTCTGTATATCCTGCCCTGGTTCCCTGTGCCGATAAGAACTCCGCCGTTCTTTTTATCTGGTGCAAGAGAATATATTTGTTCTTTAGCTGATGACCACAATTCTTCAACCTCTCCTCCGGCATGTCTGAGGTATAATGCACTCTTCTTCTCGGGGACAATTTGTACCTTTGGAAAAGTTAAGGAGAGCATTTTGCCAGGACCAGAGGTTCCCTTTTTTACTTCTTTTGAAGCTGAAAACCAGATATCCCCGTCATCATCTCCATAAATACCGTTTATCTCCTCAAATGGAGTGTCATACAATACCCGGCTTTTCCCGGAATTTATTCTATAAAGGATCCCGTTGCCTCCACTTCCCGCTAAAATTGAATTGTCTACAGATATAAATAATGAAATGATGTGGGTGTCACCTGAAAATATTTTTCTTGAGTTCCCGTTTTTATCGATCTTGTAAACACCGCCGCTTCCTCCGACCGCACAGATAATATTTCCCGACCTGTCTTCTTTTACATCCCATATATATTTTTCGTCCGGATTAAAAAAGACTTTTGATTTGTCCGGCCCGGATATCCTGAACAATTTACCTCTTGGTGAGGATGCGGCATAAATGAGCTTATCCGATCCGTACATAACGGCATAAATATCAGGTTCCTGCGCTTTGAACATTTCTGTCACTTTCCCGTCTTTACCGATCCTGAAAAGTGAAGCATTATGGCCTGTTCCAAGATAGATATCTCCTGATTTGGAAATGTCTGCTCCGAGATAGTACTCTTTTCCGGGGCCCTTTATCCTTGAGCTTTTTAAAGAAACAAATAATTCTCCATTATCTTTTAACCCTGTGTCTTTAAATGTACCCTTTTCAAAACTGGTGTATTCTCTGACATCCTTCTTCCTTACCTGAACGGAATGTAGGAGTGAGAATGTGAGTATGACCAAAAATATGATCAATATCTTTTTATTCATTTTACCTCTCTCTGATCTTCAATTTGAATATCTTTTTCCCTGATATGATCACCGGGACTTCCATCTGATAGTCATCGAGGGAAGAATTTTTTATTTCAGTTTGATTCTTAACTGCTGAGTTATAATTGTATAGATTTCTAAGGCCGGAAGGGAGGTTCGAGAATTCATATCCTTTCACGAACATCCCCTTTTTCGGCGCTGTCATTTTGATATATATCCTGTTGTTTTTTCTCAGGTTGTTTATTGCTCTGATCAATGAGTTAAGTGTTGATGGGAAGAATGATGACTTGATATTCTTTGATTCAAACTTCCCAATTTCCTTTTTGTCCGCGATAAGCAGTGTAAACTCTGAGTTGTTCTTCAGAATCGGAGCTTTCAAACGGATACTTTCCACATTGAGATCTCCTCTCTCATTTTTTATCAGGATCTTTATATCCATCAGTTCGCCGGGTTTAAATACATTCTTGTTAATAAGTGCATTTACAATCTCACCCCTTTTAACCCTCTCTGATACAGTTACATTAAAATCCATCTTCTGGATCTTGATCTGCTTCTCCTTGTTGTTCATAATGAAAAAATTAACCGCAAGAAGGAGATCTGCAAATTCATTATAAGAATTTGCTCCGCTGAACAGATCGTTTATGACTATGTTCTTCTCATTTTCAATATATATTTTCCCGTCAACATTGATAGAATTGAATCCGTATTGCTGGATCTCGGTAAGAAAAATATTGGCAATTGATATCTGAGCCATTGCCGGGGTCAGAAGTGGATGGTTGACCATTTCAATATTGAACTTGCGGTTCCTGTTGCTGAAAAAAACTTGAAGCGGGATCATGTATGGTTTCTTCCCTGTCTCTCCCATTACTGCCGAAAACCTGTCCTGTGTGATGGTTCCTATCATCTTTCCAGTTGAAGACAATTTAAAGGATTCCTGGTAAGAAGGGACCACAGAAACAACCTCTGCTTTATGCATCGGGAATTCAACTCTTCCGAGATTGAAGAAGGGGTGGCCGAACAGATAGACCTTTTTCCCTTCCGTATATGTGACGGTCCCGGATGATGAATATTCAAAATCGCCTCTTACCAGAGGTATGGAAACAGCTTCAGCTCCCTGAATAGAATTATCTCCGGGAATCTTTTCCTGTTTGCTGCTATCGAGTTTCAGGTTGTTCGTCGGAGTAAAAAGAGGCCTGAGCAGACTGTCGGCTTCTCCCCTGATCCCTCTGCTGGTTGATAAGAGGCCTATAGGGAGGAAATCTCCTCCGGATGCAGGATTGATTCTGCGGGACATTTCCATTTTAAGTCTTTTCTTAATATCTTTTACATTTTCCTTATCAAACTTAACTTTTATGTCAGAAATATCTATTGTATATTCAGGTGTATCGTAATCCTGGACCTTTATGATATCTTCAATAGGAGTAATTCCTGCAATAGGTTTTTTTGAAAAATTAAAACCGTAAGATACGGAACCGATTATTTTTCCATTTATGAAAACGGGGCTGCCGGACATTCCTGCAATAACCCCTATCCCTTCAAGCTCCGGAGAGAACAATTCTGCTATAATCAGGTTTTTCCCCGGGGAAAAATTTTTCAGGAATCCTAATATTTTGAATTTGAATGTTTCAATATTTGTGCCCCTGAATATGGTTTTTCCTTCTCCCTCCATCCCTTTTCTCAATTTGCTATATTCCAGTATCTCAGCCGAACTCAGTGTAAAAGAGAATACGAGCAGCAGGGTAATAAAAATTTTCTTCATTTTGTCTCCAGAAATATTTTAATACTGGCGAGAAAAGGGGCTACCCGGAAAGGTTTGTGTATTATTCCGATGGCTCCGATCCTGGCTGTAAATTCTTCATCAATTCTGTGGTCACCGGTCATTAATGCAACAGCAGTATCTATTTTCTTTTCTCTCAGATCCGATATAAACTGCTCAACACTATTGGTGCCGATGTTTACATCCGACATTATGAGGTCATATTTATCCTTCCCGGCCTCTTCAATGGCAGATTCAAAATCGGAGGCTTTTACTCCTGCAATATTCTCAAATGCAAGAAAGTCAACAACAAGATCACATATATATCCTTCATCATCAACGATAAGAATTTTTTTGTCTGTCATAATAAATAATATTAATAGAGTTTCCCCAAGAAATCAAGAATTGAGCGCATTCTGAGAGTAATTCGAGCTGTACTAGAAAAAATTCCGGAGCATCAAAAGTTAAAAATTAACACTTCTTTGTGGGGGGAATCTTGATACTTCAAATTTAATGACGCCGGGTATGAGCCTTGCCATTATACCTCCATGTTCAGAAGTGAAGAATAACCTTGTTTTAAACAGCTTATATCTTTTAATCACTTCTCTGTCGGGGAAACCGAAGCTGTTTTTGTATCCAAGGGGGAAAATTGCATTGTCAGGCCGGCACATCCTGAGGAGGTTGAGAGATGATGAGGTCCCTGAACCGTGATGAGGAACTTTTAAAATACTGCATTTGAGATCTCTCCCGTATTTTTTCACAAGCGCATTTTCACCGGCAATTTCGATATCACCGGTGAACAGGACAGTATGATCTCCGGATGTTAATTTTATTACCTGAGAATGGTCATTCTTAGTTGAAAAAGGTATAAGCAGATCAAATGGATACAAAACCTCAATGACCACATTGCACTTACTTATTCTGAACCCGGAAGCGATCTTCCTGAGTTTTGTTATTCCCCTGCATTTGTCTGATAATATGTCAAAAATTCTGTTGTTTTCGGGTGCAGAGGAGATCCAGACCTCTTCAGGTTTGAGGATGCCGACTATTTCATTGATGCCCCGGCAGTGGTCCGGGTGGTAGTGTGAAACAGCAATCCATCTGACACGGATCCCTTTTCTAAGAATAAACGGGAGTACGATCTGTTTCCCGACCTCAAAATCGCCGAACCTTGAGCCTCCCCCGTCTATAAGCAGTGAATCTCCTCCTGGGAGTACAACAATATGGGAATCACCCTGGCCGACATCGAGAAAATATATTTCAGGAAATTCAGGATCATATTGCGGGCCTCTGATAATGGTCATGGTGAGAAAGGAAACGGTCAATAAAGCAAAGAAGGTTTTAATGTACCAGTTTCTGCCGGAATAGCATAAAAAAAAGAAGGAAATAAAAAAAAGGAAGATCAGTATTACCGATGGCGGGGGCCTGAAGATGGAAAGATCGATAATTTTTGAAAATGATCCGGCCAGAAAAAAAAATATTTTGAGAGATATATCTGAAAGGAGAAGAAATGGAAATGCCGGCAGAAAGGAGTATAGAGATAGGGGGATAATCGGCAGAGAAAAACACATTATTACGGCTGTGATGGGAAGCAGTATTAATCCGGAAAGGATCCCGGTGAAGGAATATCTCATAAAAAAAAACAGAGAGACCGGAATTGAGCATACAGCTGCATTCAGATTAGCTGCAGCAGCCTCTTTCAAATATGAGTTCTTTCTGTTCTCCTCCGGGAAGAAGATGTTTCTTCCCGAAATTATTCCGGCTGTTATCAGAAAAGTGAGATTAAAACCCGGATCCAGGAAACTGCAGGGATCGATGATCAGAAGTATAAGGCCTGCAAAGGAGAGGATATTAAGCGGGTTTGATTTGAGATAGAATATCTTGGCGATAGATAACAGAACTGCCATCAATACAGCCCTTTCAGCAGAGACCTTGAACCCTGTAATGACTAAGAATAGGAGAAGAACGGATATTAAGATCAGATATCTTCCCCTCTCCCTGATCTTGGTGGTTTTAAGCAGAAACATTATTAGAAGTGCAATGATCCCTATATGGGCACCGGATATGGCAAACAAGTGGTAGACTCCGGTTTTAAGGAGTATCTCTTTGAGCTCAGGTGTGATCCGGCCTCTGTCTCCAAGAAGCAATGCCTCAAGCATCTGCCCCTCTTCCTCCAACCCTCCACCGGTTTTTGCATACTTTTTTTCGATCAGGCTTCTCACTTTTTCTCTAATCTGCTGAGTGAGATGGTATATGAATCCTGCTTTTTTTATTCTTTCTGTGAAAAGGGCCGATTTGGAATAACCGGAAAAGTGAATTCCGCTTGCAAGGAGAAAAGATTCCGATTTTGAGGGATAAAAATTTAACGGAGGCCTGGGTCTTTTTATAGTAGTATCTATTTCAATTGTATCTCCAGGGCATAAATGCCTCAGGTCTCCGCTTACATTTATCTTTAAAATAATGCCGGATCTTTTTATAGTTCCGGAATTACTGGTTTTGTCTGTCCTCAAGATAATTGTTGATTCGGAGTTTCCGATAACCGGGAACCGGAGGACCTTTCCCCTTATTTTAATATATTGTTCACTGCAAATATCAAGCGATCTTATAGTGTTAAAAGCAGTACGTTTTTCAAGAAACATAAATCCGATGAGAAGAGAGATGGAAATAGATATACAAAATATTGAAAAAGTATATTTTTTAGATATGAACAAGATTAGAAATATTCCGGTAGTTATTATAATGGCAGGTTTGATAATACCTTCAAAATTAGTTGATGCATTAAGCAGATTCAGTGTTGTCAGGGTAATGAGGAAAGGAATTACAAAAACTTTAGCCATATATATGATAATGGCAGGAAATGTTGATTATTTCAACACAATGTTGAAAATATTGAGAATTATTTGATTTTTTTCAGTGCTGCTTTTATGAACTCGAAAATATCGCCGTCAAGTATTTTCTGGGTGTTGCCTATTTCCACATCTGTCCTGTGGTCTTTGATGTTCTGGTAAGGATGAAGGACATACGAGCGGATCTGGTTCCCCCAGGCTATGTCACCTTTTGAGTTTTCCAGTTTATTTTTTTCAGACAGCTTTTTTTTCATCTCATTGTCGTAGAGTTTTGCCATTAATAATTTCATAGCCCGGTCCCGGTTCTGATGCTGTGAACGTTCGCTCTGGCATTGAGCGACGATATTGGTCGGGATGTGGGTTATCCTTATGGCCGAATCTGTCTTGTTGACATGCTGTCCACCAGCACCCGATGCTCTGTAAGTATCAACTCTAAGGTCTTTCGGGTCCACCTCTATTTCGATAGAGTCGTCTACTTCAGGATATACAAACACAGCCGCAAAAGATGTGTGTCGTCTCTTATTGGAATCAAATGGAGATATTCTGACAAGCCTGTGGACACCTATCTCCCGTTTAAGGTATCCGAAGACATAGTCTCCCTCAATTCTGACAGTAACACTTTTAATTCCCGCCTCTTCTCCTGCAAGAATTTCTATTATCTTTGCACTGAAATTCATTCTCTCTGCGAATCTCAGATACATTCTTAAAAGCATTTCCGCCCAGTCCTGGCTCTCGGTGCCACCTGCTCCCGGATGGATGGTCAGGAATGCATTATTGATATCACTTTCTCCACTCAGATAATTCTGTGTTTCAGTCTCATCAATGAATTCTTCAAACTTATTAAGTTCTGATTCAATTTCAGTGACTATTTCCGGATCCTCTTCAGATAGATCGAAGTATGTTTCCATGTCATCGATCCCTGAATTAAATTTGTCCTCGATCTTCAGTTGGTTCTCAAGTCTTTTTTTCTCTTTTAGGAGAGGGGCGGATCGTTTTGGATCGTTCCATATTGTTGAATCCAGGAATTCTTCTTCTATCTCTTTAAGTCTGGAATGCTTTTTACCGAAGTCAAAGAAACCCCCTGAGATCTTCAGCTTTCTGCTTCAGTTCTCCGAATTTATTTTTAAGTTCCGGAAGTTCCATGACATAATTCTATATTTTTTTCCATGTCCGGTCAACCATAAAAGGGGACAGGCAATTTTCAATATAGTATTATAAAAAGTCATTTGAGCTAAATCCGAAGAATAAAAATGATGAAAACATTATTAAAGAAATAAATATTTATTTTTAACTTATTTCTGTTGAAATTCATTTTTTTTTAGTCATATAATTATTTAAGATAAACAATAAAAATCACTATGCTGTTTGCGAGGGTAAATGAGAAAAATTATAAGATTTCTAATTATTGTCAGTTTGATTCTACTTTTTTCCACAAATTGTGTTGATGCTCTTTTACAAACATATGTTCGATTCGATAACAGGTCCACTACAATAACAGTTAAAGCCATCTGGGACGGTATTGATATGGGGGATCTTGCACCCGGGGAGAAGACTGAATATAGGGAAGTTAATTCGGGTAATCACACAATCCAGTGGGAAAAAGCATCGAATAATAAAGCTCTTACGACTTTGGCCTGGCCGAATCTTGTAGCAGGTTCCCAATCTACATTCCCATATGTTGATCCGTGAGTTTATTCCCTGTTGCAATGGAAGATAGTTTAATAATTATTTTCGCCTGGTGATCTTTCACAAATATTTTTGTGGAGGCAGTATTTACACATTTTTTCATCATCAGTTTGGGTGAACGGGACATCAGGATCAAAAATATCGTTCATCAATGATGATAGTATTTTCTCAAACTCATCGAGCATATCTAACGTGAGTATCTCTTCATTTCCAATTTTTACAAAATTGAGTTTATCTGAAAGATTTTTGAATGGATAGATACCCAGTTTAAAGTTTTTTTCGGCTAACATTTCCTCTTTGAGAAGATAAGCATAAAAAAGGAGTTGGAAGACCTCTTTGTTTTTAACAAAGTCGGTATCTTGCAGATCTCCTTTTATATTCAGTTTCCCAACATTGCCGGTCTTGTAGTCTATTATCCTTATGATCCCATCCATTGTGTCTATTCTGTCTATGGTTCCATTCAGCTTTGTTGTCTCATGATTTCCCTTGAACTCAAATTTGAATTCAATATCTTCCAGTTTCTTTTCCAGAGAGTTTATAAATACAGGAGCTTCAGATTCTTCGTCGATCAGGAATTGACCGGTTAGTTTTTTTATCACCTCGAAAGTGATCCTGTTTACTCCGGTTTCCATTTCTTTTACTTTTTCATCTTTGAATGAACTCCTGATTATTTCTTCTATTATATCGGGCGTGAATCTTGAGTAATATGATTGTCTCAACTCTTTCCCGGAAACTCCCTGATAGATCTTTTCGAGGACTTTATGGGCAATTGAACCGAATTTTGCAGGGTCGGTAGCATCATCCGTATCAGAATAGTCCTTTAAACCAAGTATATATCTGAACCAGAAATGGAGTCGACACTCATTCCATGTTCGTAGTGAAGTAGGAGAGAAGCTTAAACTTCTGATCTTCTCAAGTGTTGTATCACTTTTGTGAATTGTTATCTTACCGGGAGTTTTTATATCAAGTTTAAAATCAGCTATTATGTGACTAATCTCCGCCAATGGGTTGTACTCCCTGTATTCCAGAAGGATCTGGTCGATAAATCTGCTCCTCTCTCCCGCCATTATTCCGGGTTTTACCCCCGAGTAGATGAGAGTGATATTTCTGCTGTTAGCAATCATTCTGTAAAAATGGTATGCGAATATTGCTTCTCTCTCCCCATGCAATGGCAGATTAAAGGCACATCTCACATCCTGGGGAATATATGTAGCTGCATACTTACCCGAGGGGAATTGATCTTCGTTCATAGAAAGTATGAATAGGTTTTTAAATCTCAGATTCTGCATCTCCAGAACACCGAGAATTTGCAGTCCTTCAAGCGGTTCTCCCGTGAATGGTATATGAACGGTCCCGATCAAGTCATTGAACATTCTGTGAAATCCTTTAAGGCTGACAGGGTCACCTGTTCTTTTAATGATCTCGTTAAGTTTCCCTGACAATGTATGGAAGTGGTGGATAAACTCTCTCTCGATCTCAGAAAGGTGTATGCTGTTTTTTGATACAGCTTCACGGATCATATCCAGAATTGATAATAGTTTATCGAGAAATTCATTGGAATTACTATTATCGGAGACAATTTTTTCTAAAACCTCCCCGATATTTTCAGGAGACTCAACAAAGGTGTCTGTCCCCTTTTTAAGTCCGGTCAAATACTTACTGGTCTTCTCTTCTGAAACTACTTTGATATACGGATGGTCTAAGACCTGTATCAGAACTTTTCTGTTTAGAAGTGAGCTTTTATTATTGTGGAGTTCTATTAAATATTCATATAAAGAATATACCGATGTCTGCCTTAGTGGATAGCCAAGTGAAATATTGCCCTTCCCGATATTTTCCGGGAGGGAGTTCAGCATAGGAAAGAGGAGGCTCTCGTCAGGCAGCACTACTGAAATATTTTCCTGCTTTTCGCCGGAGTTGAGAAGTTCGGTCAACTTGATTCCACAATATTTAACTTGCCCGACATCAGATGTTGTCTCTATTATCTTAATATTTTTCTCCCCATATAATCCATCATCAGGGGGAGGCATAATCTCTTCGGGCCCGATCAGGTCTTTGTTCCTTCTGAAAAAAGCGCCAGCTTCCTGATCAGCATCTTCCGTGAAATATTTATCTGCTTCTGAAAAAATTTCTGTTTTACCAGTCTGTTTTAATTGGAGCAGTATCGACCTCTCGGCTCCTGAAAGTGCATTAAAGCCTGCAAAAATCATTTTTTTCCATTCTTTTTGTAAAATAAGATCAATATTTTCTGCCACCTTGCGAAAAGCCATCCCTTCGTAGCCGGTGTGGTGTGACTCCAGAGATGTCTTGAATGGAAAATAGATGTTTTCTAACTCGATCCAGAACTCCCTGTAATCTTTCTTGATCTCAGGATTATTTAGCGGCTCAGGATCTTCCATGCCATGGAGATCTTTGAGCGCTGTAAAAAGCTGTTCTGTATCAACCAGACCCTTGTCGATCTCATTCAGGTCAGAGATTATAATTTTTCCTGTCTGGAAAAAATTTTCCATTGAAATGTTCTTTTTAGGAAGCACTTCTCGATAGACATTATAAAGTTCAAAGATAAGTTCGTAAGATTCAGGTATCTCGAGGCCCGAGCATTCTCTGATAAGATCATTGATGGAAAAGATTGCAGGCGACCAGAGTGGGGAGGAAGACAGAGAAGTGAGGTTGTTCCTGAAATATACGGCCGACCTTTTGTTTGGGAAAACAAAAGCAACATCTTTAATGTTTTCTCCATACTCATTAAAGTACTTTGCGGCGATATTTTCCAGAAACCCTTTATCCTTATCCACCTGCTATACCTCTCTTTTGCTCATTGAGCTTAAATAGAAGATAATACCTATGACATCTCTGTATCCCATATTTTTTATAAGCGATTTATACTCTTCCACCTGAATAATATCTGAATCCTTCTCCCTTCCTGTTTTAAAATCTACAACTATTGTTGAATCGTCAGAGATTATTACCCTGTCGGGACGAAATACCCCTTTTTTTGATAAGAGGGGCTGCTCAACCAGAAATTCCCCATCACCATAAAACCACCCTCTGACCTCATCAATCTCAAACATTTCCCTGATCCGGTCTCCAATCTCTTCTGATTCCTCTTCCAGTATTCGTCCGTTGTAGACCATCCTGTTAAGGATGGTTTCAGGTGTGACCCCGTCCCTTATCTCAGAGAGAATTTCATGGATTAAAATACCACGATCAATTTTTTTCAGATCATCCTCAGGAGTGAGCGCCCAGAACTTTTCCGACCTCTCCCTAATTGTGATCTTCCCGCTCCATCGGGTAGATAAAAGTTCCTTATCTTTAATTGTTTCGCTTTTTCTTTCTACGGGTTTTGAGTTGCTCTTCTTTAGAACTCCTTTCTCAAATATTCTGTTATTATTATCTTCAAAATAATCTGACCCTGAAATGTCTCTTAATAGCCTCAGGTTTTTATGTTTATCACCTTTTACCTCTTTATCTTCAGCAAAAATGAAGAGGGCATCTTTTGCTCTGGTGCAGGCGACGTAGAATAGGTTAAGGTCGTCCAACTCAGACCTGAATCTCTCTTCCTCCCACTTTTTGGAAAATAGTGTGGTATCGAGAGCTTTTATCTTATTTACAAAGTATGGGGGATCATAACCCACTATTTTGATCGAAGGATCATCTGCTTCTAACCATAAATTTCCACCAGATTTTTCTGTCCAGTCAGAATAAGGGAAAATAACAACAGGGAATTCCAACCCTTTTGCCTTATGGATCGTCATCAAAGTAACACCTTCACAGTTTTCGGGAGTGGGGACATTGTAGTCTGTCCCGTACTCCTCCCACCATTCAAGGAATCCGGAGATCCCGCCACCTTCCTTTGCTGAATAGTCTTTTACCATATCTAGGAATGCGGTCAGATAACCGGAAGAAGAATATTTTAGTGAATTCTTCAAATCAAATATCCTGAACAATTCTTCGACCGCTTCATATACGGGAAGGCGTTGGATCAGGTTGCCTGACTCTATGAATTGTTCGACACAATCGGGAAGTGCTGTCCCTTTGTTGTTTATAAAGTATTGCTCTGTTAATTTTTCATTCCAGATATCTTCAGTGAAATATTTTTGTATAAAGAACAAGATATTTGTAAGGACCGGTTTTTGGGTGTTGTCTACATTGAATTTTAGAAGATCAGTCATAAACAGGGCAACCGGATTGTTATGGATGGATAAAAGTTCAGGGGTGATGATGCTGATCCCGGAGGAGACAAGATGGTTTGCGATCTCTCTTCCGGGGATCTTTTTCCTGGTGAGGACTGCGATATCTGATAGTGAAAATCCTGCATTTAAATTTTGATCTACAATCTCTTTTACTCTTTCCGGGACAGTTTTTCCCTCATTATCAGGAGATAAGAATCTGAGTGAGACAAATCCTCCATCTCCCCCCTCACAATTCTGAACAGGTTTGGAATATATTCTTGGAAGAAATTCATTGGGTTCTTCATATTCCTCTACAGAGCTGAACAATCTATTGTTAAATTCAACAATATTCTCTCTGCTCCTGAAATTGTTAGGGAGGTCCCGAATATCAATCCCTCCCCAGGGTTTGAATTGTTCATGGATATCTCTGTCCATGATATCTGTATCACCACCCCTCCATCTGTAGATAGATTGCTTCAGGTCTCCCACACCAAGGCTGGTATTATTTTCTGAGATGCTGTTCTCAATAAGGGGGAACAGGCTGTCCCATTGCATCTTTGAAGTGTCCTGGAACTCATCTATCATGAGATTTTCAAAACTGTCTCCCAGGATATAGTAAATGAAAGGAATATCCCCATCCCTTATTATCCTGTGGACATTTTTTGTCAGATCGTAGATCGGGGCAACATTATATTCTGATTTATATTGGTTCATATACTCCCGGATCTTTCCTGTCAGACCGAGGATATAAATATTCTCAAATATATAATACAGTGTGATCACTTTTGTAAATTTTTCATCCTTAAGAGTGACTAAACGGTTATGGACTTTATCTAATTCATCTGAGACAAGCTCAATTTTCTCCCTTTTATCTTTATCCATGGTTTTTGTGGTCCATGAGCCCTTCCTGAAGTTTGTGTCCGACATACCGCTGAATTTCTTGAATTGGTATTTTTCCAGTCTGGATACCTTGATAAAGTATGCGGCGGCTCCTTTATCTTTATATGAATATTCGTTATAGGGGACACCGGAAGACTCAATTATTTCTGCGCCCTCTTTTGCCAGGATTATAATCTTTTCCATGAACTCAGAGAATACTATATTTAGCTTCCCGGCAATTTCAAGGAAGGTCTCCGGCTCCATTTTCGAAAGCATCTCCAATTGAGCCTCTTTTTTCTCTCTGTTGATCTCTGACAACATGGATGCGATATTTGTCTCCACATTCCATGATTGCTCCCTGCTGATCTTGTTGAAGACAAATTCCAGGATGATCTTAGTTGTGTCGGCATCAGTGCCGATATCTGAAAAAATATTACCGGTAATAAAGTTGTTCATCCTGGTCAGGTTTAGTTCAACCTCAAAACCGGCCGGGATATCTGTCTCGTAAGTAAATGATCTGACAAGACGGTTTATAAAACTGTCGATGGTAGTAACGGCAAAATTTGAATAGTTGTGAAGTATTTTTTTCAGAACTTTCTCCGCTTGTTGTTCAATATTACTCAGAGATTTATTCTTATCGAGGAGATTCTGTTTCAGCTCCGAGTCTTCCCCTTTTGATAAGGCTTTCAAAGAGCTTAGGATCCTCTCCTTCATCTCTGACGCTGCCTTATTTGTGAAGGTTATCGCGAGGATATGTTTGAAGTTGTTATTGTTTCCTTTCTTTAATGCAATTGCAAGATATTCCAGGACAAGTTGATATGTTTTTCCCGATCCGGCTGATGCCCTGTAATTGATAAAGGTCAAATTACTCCCTCCGGAATTATTATATCACCACAGATTTAATTTTAAATTCCAAAGTCGGGTTTTATTCTAAAAGGGGACAGGTACCTTTTCGATAAGGTACCTGTCCCCTTTTGATGGATTGACCGGAATTGTGAAAAATAGTATTCTGTGAATATGTTACGGATATTTGCAGGGATATATAAAGGGAGAAAGTTAAAGTCCGCGGAGACACCAGATGTGCGCCCGACGACAGCCAAAGTGAAACTCTCATTTTTTGATATAGTTCAGGAAAAAGTTCGGGAATCAATTTTTCTTGACGGATTCGGCGGCAGCGGGAACATCGGGATCGAAGCCCTCTCTCGCGGGGCTGAATATGTTGTTTTTATAGACATTCTGCCCGACTCGATAAAACTTTTAAGGGAGAATATTGAACGTATCGGGATCCCGTCTGATCATTACCGGATCATCAAGGGGGATTACAATCGGAGTGTGATCCAATTGGCGAATGAAGGATTTAAATTTGATATCGTTTTTCTGGATCCCCCCTATAAACTGTTGGAGGTGGCCAATCCGGTAAAGATCATTTATAAACGGAATGTTCTTGCAGAGGACGGAATAGTAGTCCTTGAGCGCCCTTCGGCACTTAAATTTAATGCAAAATATTTCGATTTGTACCGTGAACATAAAATAGGGCAGCGGATATTGAATTTTTACAGACACGAAAAAATCAAAGAGTAACCTCTATTTAATTTTAAGTTTTTTCTTCAATCCATCAATAATAGCTTCAGCCCTCGGGTTCCCCTTTTGGATCTCCAGGAACTTTTCATAGTATAAAATGGCTTTCTCATAATCTTTGAGTTTTCCGTAAGTATCTCCTAAACGATCCATGGCCATGAGAGAGCGGGGGTATATTTTCAGCATGTATTTATATATTTTTAAAGCTTTGTTTAATTTATTTTGTTTTATAAATTTATCTCCCTCAAAAACAAGAGTAAGCTCTGGCGGATAAAGCTTGAGCCCGATCTCTTTTGAAAAGCTATCATAATAATCAGTTATAACATGAAGTTCCTTCCCTCTCTTTTCTGCTGGAAATATGTATTTTTTAAAAAGTATATTTAGTCCGGTTTTGATATCAGTTGAAACAGAAAGGTCAAAATCAGGTTCCAGTTGGTTAAGGATCAATTTTGGAGCATTATTACCTGCTGAACTTACTAATACATTAAAATCCTTCAGAAGCTTTAAAGCTCCGGTACTCTCTTTTTCATCATAAGAGATTATGAGTGTTTTATTTGAAAGATCATCGGTTCTGATACGTTCTGTAATTGTATTGAGAAGAATACTCCAGGTCTTGTTTATCCAGAATGGATTGCTGAGGAACATTGCGTTGAATAGATCAGGCTTTTTCCCCATTGCATAAATCCCGAATGCGGCACCGGCCTGAGGACCTGAAAGAATTCGGTAGTTATTTATCCTGTAATTTTTTCTTGTGAAAGGTATCAGTTCTTTCTCAAAGAAGTTCAGGAAATTATCTATCCGGCTCTCCCCTTTCCAGTGGGGTATAGGTAGGAGGTCCCTATAGCGGAATTCCCTGTTCTTTATTCCTATAACGATCATTTCGGGAATTTTCCCATGTGCCCCCAATTGCCCTGTAATAATCGATGCCGGAATAAAGTAAGGGTCCATAAAGTGTGCATAGAGCTGAAATAAGACCGGATATGACTTTCCTGATGTTTCATATCCCTCGGGGAGATGGACATAGATCAGTCTCTCCTCGTTCATAAATTCTGATTTAACTTTCCTGTATTTTCCAATCACGATATCTTCCATATCCTGTTGAGCAGTAACGAATGGGGAAAGAAGTGTGAGAAACAAAATTAAAACCATTATGGTTTTCATATATTTCCTCCTGAATCTTATACGGGAAAAACAAAAAATCGATACACTTCAGGAGTTAATTTAAATAATAAAAAAAACAAAAAAATAGATTGAAAAAATTAACGTTTTCTGTATTATAAAATATTAGCTTTTAAAAGAAGCTATCGGGCGCAATGTGGTTTCTCACTGCATTTAGATGATGATAAATATTTCTCAAAATAATTGTTCCAATATTAAAAGGAGGCAGTATGATTGCTAAATTTAAACTTATGGTTGTTTTTATTGTTCTATTATCTTTTACATTTGTATTTTCAGCAGATTCAAAAGTAAAGGCGCCGGTTCTGAGCGGGAAGGCGAGGGTGGAAATGTTTAAAAAGCATACTTCCATGAAGGCTGCCTCACAATACAAAAGGATCAAATGGCAGTATGTAGGGCCGACCAATATTAGCGGCAGGTGTACCGATGTTGAGGCTATTTCACCTAGAGGGAAACAATACACGATCTGGATCGGTGCTGCAACGGGCGGAGTATGGAAATCAACAAACGAAGGGACCACTTTCGAGCCGGTGTTTGATGATATGCCCACTGCTTCTATTGGAGATATTGCAATTGATCCTAAGAACCCCGATGTTGTATGGGTAGGGACTGGTGAAGCAAATATATTCAGAAGTTCGAATGCAGGCTGCGGTGTTTTTAAAACAAAAGATGGCGGAAAAACCTGGAAAAATATGGGCCTTGAAAAAACCCATACAATACCGCGTATCCGGGTTCATCCTCAGAATAGTGATATTGTTTATGTGGCTGCAACAGGACATGAATGGACATCTAACTCCGAGAGGGGACTCTACAAGACTACCGATGGTGGGACTACCTGGACAAAAATTCTTTTTATTAATAATAATACAGGAGTTAACGATCTGGTCCTTGACCCGAAAAATCCCGAGACAGTTTATTGCACTACATGGGAAAGGAAAAGATTGAAATGGAATGATCCGAGGACATACAGACACCATAAGAATAATGGCGTCTGGAAGTCAACTGATGGAGGCAAGACCTGGGCAAAGAAAAATAAAGGACTACCTGTTGCTCATGAGATTGGAAGAACAGGTATCGATATTGCCGCTTCAAATCCGAATGTGCTTTATGCCTATGTTGACAATTATGGCATTGCCAAAAAAGCAGCTCCGGGAGAGACAGATTCATACGGTCGCCAGAAAAAAGATGTTATAAAAGGCGCATCGGTTTTCAGGACAAATGACGGCGGAGAGAATTGGGAACTAGTGAGTGGCCTGACAGATAAAACAAAGTTGTTCATGGAACGCCACTCTGCAACTTATGGGTGGGTGTTTGCACAGATCAGAGTTGATCCCAACAATGAGAACCGAATTTATACAATGGGTCTTTTCCTTAATGTTTCTGAAGATGGTGGAAAGACCTTTAATGTTGTCAGAGGAATGCATCTTGATCAACATGGCTTGTGGATTGATCCCAACAACTCCGATTATCTCCTTAATGTTCAAGATGGCGGACTTGCTATTTCATATGATCAGGGTAAAAACTGGAAAATTCCGTTAAAGGAACTTCCTTTAGCTCAATTCTACAATGTTGCTTATGATATGGAGAAACCATTCAATGTATACGGATCAATTCAGGACCACCATAGTTTCTTCGGTCCGATAGATATTTCCAGAAGCAGAAAATATATACAGCCGGTTGAATTCGAACATACAGTGGGGGCGGAAGGCAGTTCCCATGCTATAGATATAAGAGACACGACTGTTTATGCGAGTGTTTTTTACGGGGCACTTGCAAGGCTCAGGAAGGGCGAGGTTGATGAAACCTTGCTACTTCCCGAGAAGTTGCCGGGAGAGACGATGTTGAGGGGGCAGTGGGTAGCTCCAACAATAATTTCTCCTCACAATCCGGATATTATATATCATGGAATGCAATATGTGATGATGTCACGGGACCAGGGCAATACCTGGGTAAAGATCAGCCCCGATCTTTCTTACAATAACCCGAAAAAGATGGGAGATATAAACTATCAGACAATTTCTGCCCTCGATGAATCTCCAAAACGGTTCGGCCTTATCTATGCCGGAACGGATGATGGGAGATTGTGGAGAACAATGAATGGCGGGAAGAACTGGTCAATGATTCGCAGCGGTATGATTCCGGGCAAGTGGATATCAAGACTTGTTGCATCCAAATTTGATCTGGGGACAGTTTATATGACCCAGACCGGTAGAAGGGATGATGATTTTCAGGTCTATGTCTGGAAATCGGAAGACTTCGGCAGAACATGGAAAGATATTTCAGGGAACATACCTGTCGGTCCTGTTAATGTGATCAGAGAAGATCCGAAGAATAAGAAAAGACTTTACCTGGGGACAGATGCTGGTGTTTATATAAGTAATGACGGTGGAAAAAAATGGGAAGTTCTCGGAACTTTACCTTTTGCTTATGTACATGATCTTGCTTATCACACCAGAGATAATATGATCATCATTGCCACTCATGGAAGGGGAATGTTTGTGCTCGATGCGGAACAGATCGATAAAAAGGAAGAGTCCGGAAACAAAGCAGGAATCACTGCAACTCCTGAACAACTGAAAAACCTTCTCGGAAGCTGGTTGGTGGATTCAGATAGAGGCTTTTCACTGAATCTGATTTTTAAAAAAACAGGTGGTAAGGTTAACGGTAAAATGAAAATGCAGTTCGGAAATGCAGATCTTCAGAATATATTTTATGATGGTAAAAAGCTGATGTTCAAAGCTGTCCTTGATATGACCAAGATGGGTGGACAGGTTATGGAAATGAAGGGTGACATCGACATGAAAGTTGACACCTTCACAGGTGTGGTCAAGACCAAAATGGGCAATCTGAAGGTCACAGGGAAAAAAGAAAAGAAGTAGTTATTAAATTTATACGAATAGAGGGGCCCCTTTCCGGGGCCCTTTAATTTTCATGTAGTTACAAGTTTTCGATCTTAAATTTAACGGCATAAGGGACATCATCCTCATCCGTCCCGGTTGTCCATATATATCCGTTGTGAAATAAAACGGGTTTGCGAATCAGGTCATCCGGCCGTTTAACTCCGGCGATCTTAACAAAATAATTATCAATATATTTTCCTTCGTTATTAAATACATCAATAAGAATTTCACCTTTTTTATTCATTGTTGATGTGAAGATCAGAAGATTATTTTTATAGACGGTGAGTTTGTATATGTCATTATAGTATTTCCGGTCATAAAGTTTGTAGAGTTCGATATCCTCTTTCTTTGTATACGTGATTTTTTTATAAGTAACTGGTTTATAATTTCTAGTGAATTCACGTACTATCTTCCCGGTCTCCAGGTCTATCTGGTTGACATGATATCTTTCTTTATGAGATACAAATAAGTATTTATTTTTATCTGATACTCTCAGGAAACGGGTGAGTTCATCAATATTTACCATAATTCCGTTCTTTGAAGATTTTTTGATCATGAGATCTTTAGTATCAAACGAGAGGTTCATTTTAATAACTTTGCCGGACTGATCAATGTAGCTGAGATCATTTACTCTGCGGATAACTCCTGTTTTCTGCTTGCTTAGCGCCAGATCGCCGGAAACAAAATATGATCTTCCCCTGAGGTGTTCAAACAAAGAGGCAAATGTGCTGAGTCCTTGAATTGTTTTTTCACTCTTAAGTTCTCCGGTTTGATAAAAGTTGACAAGTTTTACAGGCATAATGGATCCGATAAGGAGCGTGTCTTTTGATAGGATAAAGTCTGATAAGTATTTTATTTCCCCGGGCCCTTCCCCTCTTTTTGTGAGGTTTTTTACATAATTCCCTTCCGGTGTAAATTTCAGTATCTGAATGTTACCTCTTATAAATATTGATCCATCCTCTGCAACTTTAATACCCCTTATCCTTTTGAAAACAAAGTCATCTTCATAATCTGTGATTCGCATCACTTCCGTCAGTTGTAACGATCTTCCGGGTGTTTTCCCGGTGACGCCCGAAGGTATCTCGGTGTTGTGAATGATATCTGAAGATATCTGAATAAATAAAATAGAGGTGAAAAACAACAATAGAATTATTTTTTTCATTATTAAACTCCTATGTATTAATATCATTTCTACAAAGAAATAGTAAAAAAAAACCGACTGTTTTATTATTATTTTATGGATATCACAAAAAAATCAGTTTTAATTTTCATACTTCTTTTGATCATGGGGGTGATGGGTATGGCAGTGGATAAAAATGTGAAAGGGATCGTTTTTTTTAAGACGCAGATGATGGATGAACTTAAAGATTTTTACACTAAAGAGATCGGGGGTGAAGTCTGGCTGGAGCAGGGTGGATGTGTGATCCTGAAAGCGGGGAACATGCTGGTTGGTTTCTGCCAGAGAGATAAAGCGGATATGGATGCTCTCATTACTTTTTTTTATGAGACAAAAGAAGAGGTTGACCAGAAATATAAAATATTCAAAAAAGCCGACATTGAAAAACCGGTCGAAAATATAAAATATGGGATCTACCATTTTTTTGCAAAGGATCCTGAGGGGAGGATGATCGAGTTCCAACACTTCCTCCACCCGGTTAAGAAAATTTAGATTATTATTTATTCGGTGCAGACCTTCTCTTCCACAAATAATATATGGGGAGACCTGAGATTGTGATTGCAAGCCCTGCCAGTGATTCGACCGGTTTTTCCATTATGGTATTGATCAAAATCCCAGTTGATGCAGTAATAAAAATAACCGGGATATAAGGGTATCCCCAAACACGATATGGCCTTGGCTTCTCCGGATATTTTTTTCTTAAGGTGAACACTGCGGCTGCTGCAGCTATCCAGAAGACGATTGAGATGAACATAACAAAAGTTAATAATTGCTCAAATGTTCCGGTGAGGGTAAGAATACATGCGAGGAGTGCCTGGATAAAGATCGAAAAAGCCGGAGTTTTAAATTTCGGATGAATTCTTCCAACTCTTCTAAAAAAAAGGCCATCCTGAGCCATTGCATAATAGACTCTCGGACCTGTAATGATGGACCCGTTCAGTGATCCGAATATAGAAACCAGAACGATTGCTGATATAACTGCACCTGTTGTTCCACCGAACAATGATGAAGTTGCTTTCTCCGCAATCCTAACCACACCCGATATTTCGTTTAACGGCAGAGCGTAGAGATAAAGGTAATTGATCAATATATATATAACTGAAATTATCAAAGTGCTCCAGATCAGAGTGAGCGGGAGGTTTTTCCCCGGATTTTTTATTTCTCCTCCAACAAAATTGATGCTGTTCCATCCATCAAAAGCCCAGAAGACCGCAATAAGAGCAAGTACAAAACCAGACATTAAGTTTGTTGTACTGAGCAGAGAAGGATTCAGAGAAAAATCTATGGGATTCCCTTTCCCGAATAAAAAGCCAAAAATGATTATCCCGGCAATCAATCCGATCTTCAGGATTGTAGAAATATTCTGAACAATCTTCCCCAAACCTGTTCCAAGAGCGTTGATAATAGAGATAAAAATAATTATACTTATTCCCACTAATTGTCCGGCCGAAATGGACACCTGGAAATTCAGGCTGAGGAGATCAAAATTTGTTGCAAAGATGATCTTGCCTAGAGACAGGTCCGGGAAAAAATAACCAGTATATTCTGCGAATGCTACTGCGAGTCCGGCTATTGCTCCCGTCATATATATCAACAACATCATCCATCCAAAAAGGAAACCCACAAGAGGGCCGTACGCTTCTCTTAAATATGCATACTGTCCACCTGCTTCAGGATATAACGCTCCTAACTCCGCGTAGGTCATTGCTCCGGCCAGAGTTATCAAACCTCCGACTGCCCAGGCGAGAATGATGAGAGTTGCAGAAGGGAGGACTCTTGCCATAATTCCAGTGGTAAGAAAAATACCGCTCCCCAGAACAATGCCGACCATTATCATGGAGGAATCAAAAAGATTCAGATTCCGTTCAAGTTTTGTTTTCATGAGAATATTTTGCTTTTATAATTAATCATTCTCTTTCAAGAACTCGTCAATCCGGTTCAATCCTGCAAGGAGATAGTCTTTTTCCGCGCCGAATCCGAGGCGGAAATAGTGATCCATTCCGAAGCAGTCTCCATCCATAATAAATACACTTTTCTCTGTCCTTAGTCTGTCTGCCAGTACTCTGGAGTTGATATCCATGTTATATCTGATAAAAGCCATCCCGCCGGCTTTCGGAGGTATCATGCTGAAGTTGGTTTTGTGTTTCTCAACCCATCCCATCACTGCTTTGATATTCTCTTTAAGCATCCCTCTGTTTCTTTTTAAAATCTTTTCCCTCATTTCCGGCTGAAGTATTTTTGATGTGATTGACTGGCTCAGAATGCTGGTGCTGATCGTCAGATAATCATTGTAAGACCATGCCTTCTCAATAATATCCTCCGGCCCGGTCATCCACCCCATTCTAAGGCCTGGCAAGCCATATGCTTTTGAAAGCCCTCCATCAACAATTACCTTCTCATACATCCCGTAAAAACTGGGAACCTCATCCCCTTCCAGTTCGGCGCCCCGGTAGACCTCATCACAATATATCCATGCATCCGCTTCTTTTGCCATGGAGACGATCTCTTCCATATTTTCAATGCTTAAAGTTGCACCTGTAGGATTGTTTGGATTGCACAGGGATATCATTTTTGTGCTGGGTGTGATGATTGATCTAAGTTCATCCATATCCGGTGCCCAGTTTAATGCTTCTTTCAAATGAAAAGGTTTTATATTAACACCCAACGACCGTGCAAGTCCCCAGATCTGCATGTAGTTGGGTAGCATTAAAACCAGTTCATCTCCTGCTTCAAGATTGCTCCAGATATTAATGAAGTTAGCTTCTGCGGACCCGTTGGTG
>Ga0209013_10001115_pt1 | contig 24776 bp, 19 predicted proteins | sample Cruoilmetagenom2_FD_187291 | JGI IMG/M metagenome (GOLD analysis project Ga0209013, IMG submission 187291) | Oil polluted marine microbial communities from Coal Oil Point, Santa Barbara, California, USA - Sample 2 (SPAdes) (version 2) | ecosystem: Environmental > Aquatic > Marine > Oil seeps ... | reverse complement strand
GGCTGATGACCTCTGCGCCGCCGCCCATGACAGGTGTATCCTCTTCTGCCTCGGGCTCAGCCACTGGCTTCGCCGCTGGTGCCGGTGTTGGTGCACTACGCCGGGAAGGGGTTGCGACTTGGTAGACGGCTTGGCAGACGGGACAGGTAATCGGCGTATGACCCAGGTCATAAAACCGCGCGTCACAGCTCGCGCACACGCGCTTGGATCCCCGTGCGGGTTTCGACATGACTCTCCTCAAACGTAGTCTAAGCGTGACTCCCCATTGCCACGCCTCATGCGTAGTGTCAAAAGCTATCAAGCATCCTCAAACAGCAATCTGGCCTCCATGCCGCAGCCTCTGACAGCTCGCCGATCCGCGCCGATTTCTGGTCGTGTAAAAGTTCCTGGCGACAAGTCGATTTCCCACCGCGCTCTGATCCTGGCGGGGCTGGCAACCGGTCGCACGCGCATCGAAGGCCTGCTCGAGGCCGACGATGTTATGGCTACCGCCCGCGCGATGCAGGCGCTTGGCGCCGCAGTCTCGCGAAGCGGTGCCGCGTTCGAGGTTCTAGGGCAGGGTGTCGGCGGCCTTGCGCGCGCCGACGGCGTTCTCGATTTCGGCAACTCCGGGACGGCAAGCCGGCTCATTCTTGGCGTTCTCGCCGGCTATCCGATGCGCGTTGTCCTGACGGGAGACGCGTCTCTGTGCCGGCGTCCCATGAGCCGTGTGCTGAAGCCGCTGGCCGAGATGGGGCTGACGGTCGAGGGTGACAAGGATACCTTGCCGCTCACGGTGGAGGGCACGCAAGATCTGTTGCCGATCGTGTACGAACTGCCCGTGCCGTCGGCGCAGGTGAAGTCGGCGATCCTGCTTGCGGGACTCCATGCTCCTGGACGCACCACGGTGATCGAGCCTCTGCCGACCCGCGATCACACCGAGCGCATGTTGAGATTTTTCGGCGCCGAGGTCGATGTGCAGACGCGCGAAGACGGCACGCGCGCCGTGACGGTCGGCGGCAATGCGGAGCTGACCGGTGCGCATGTCGTCGTTCCCGGCGATCCCAGCTCGGCAGCGTTTCTCGTTGCCGCCGCACTCGTCTGCCCCGGTTCGGATCTCGTGATCGAGAACGTCCTTCTCAATCCCACGCGCACGGGGTTCTTCGAGACGCTGCGGGATATGGGGGCCGATATCGAAATCCTCCGCCAGCACGACGAGGCCGGCGAGCCCGTTGGCGACCTGCATATCCGGTCGAGCGACCTGAAAGGCGTGCGCGTGCCGCCCGAGCGGGCCCCCTCCATGATCGACGAATACCCGATGCTCGCGGCGCTGGCGGCGTTCGCCAACGGCGAAACCCGGATGGAAGGGCTCGCCGAGCTAAAGGTGAAGGAAAGCGATCGCCTAGCCGCCACGGCGGCGGGCCTTGCTGCTTGCGGCGTCGAGGCGCGCGTCGAGGGCGATGATCTGATCGTCTCCGGTAGGGGCACCGTGCAGGGTGGCGGTTTGGTCGAGACCCAGATGGACCATCGGATCGCCATGGCCTTTCTGACCCTGGGACTAGGTGCCGAGGAGCCCGTGACCGTCGATGACATCGGCATGATTGCGACGAGTTTTCCGGCCTTCGTGCCCTTGATGAGCGGCTTGGGAGCACAACTCGGATGATTGTCGCGATCGATGGACCGGCTGCATCCGGCAAGGGGACTTTGGCCAAACGCGTCGCCGTGCATTACGGGCTGCCACATTTGGATACCGGCCTTCTGTACCGCGCGGTTGCGCGGGACGCCTTGGCTCAAGGTATCGACCTGGATGACGCCGGCACCGCGGCCAAGGTCGCGTCGGGGCTCCAAGTCGCGACGCTCGACGACCCCGCGCTTCGGACGGTGGGGGCAGGCGAGGCCGCATCCCGGGTTGCCCGCCATCCGGCGGTCCGGACTGCGCTCCTCGCCTATCAGCGGAGCTTTGCCAATCGCGCGGACGGAGCGGTTCTGGACGGCCGCGATATCGGCACCGTGATCTGCCCCGACGCCGACGTGAAACTCTTCGTCAATGCCTCCGCCGAGGTGCGGGCCATGCGCCGTTTCTTGGAGCTGACAGGGCGTGGCATCGCGGTCTCCGAGGCCTCGGTACTGGCCGATATCCGGGCCCGGGACGAGCGAGACTCGACCCGAGGCAGCGCGCCGCTAGTCCAGGCGCCAGACGCAGTCTTGCTCGAGACCTCAAATTTGGATATAGACGCGGCGTTCAGGGCAGCTATCGATTTTATCGAGGCTGCGATGAGCCGCGCAGGGCGGGCCGGTTGAGGCCATGCCTATTTGGCGTTGGCCCGTCGTTTTTGAAAAAGCTTGAAAGACTTTTCGCGCGGTGAAGCGAAGCGGACCCGGCCTCCGGAAATGGCGGTCGTCCGAGGCGCTTTCGTCGCATTGAATCAACATCAAACCTCGGGTTCCGTCGCACCAGGGCAACGAGCCGCCGACGAACGCCGAGTAGGAGTTCAAATGACCGAGCCGCAGATCAGCATCAGCCAGCCTAGCCGCGACGAGTTCGCAGCGCTTCTCGAGGAATCCCTCTCCGACGCAGCGCTAGTGGAAGGCAGTGTGGTCAAAGGAACTGTCGTCAGCATCGAGAAGGATGTGGCGATCATCGATGTGGGCCTGAAGACAGAAGGTCGCGTCCCCATTAAGGAATTTAGCGTCCCAGGCGCCCCCTCCACGCTTGTCGAAGGTGACACCGTCGACGTTTATCTTGAGCGTGTCGAGAACGCAGCCGGCGAAGCGGTCTTGTCCCGCGAAAAGGCCCGCCGCGAAGAGAGCTGGGTCCGCCTCGAGGAAAAGTACAAGGCCAATGAGAAGGTCGAAGGAATGATCTTCAACCGGGTCAAGGGCGGCTTCACCGTCGATCTGGACGGCGCCGTGGCCTTCCTTCCGGGCAGCCAGGTGGACATTCGTCCGATCCGTGACGTCGGCCCGCTGATGAACACCCCGCAGCCCTTCCAGATTCTCAAGATGGACCGGCGCCGCGGCAACATCGTCGTGTCCCGCCGCTCGGTTCTGGAAGAGACCCGCGCCGAGAAGCGCGGCGAGATCGTCGCCCGGCTGCAGGAAGGCCAGGTAGTCGACGGTGTCGTCAAGAACATCACCGACTACGGTGCGTTTATCGACCTTGGCGGCATCGACGGCCTGCTGCACGTCACCGACATGGCCTGGCGCCGCGTCAACCACCCGAGCGAGATCGTCAATGTCGGCGACACCGTGAAGGTGCAGATCATCCGCATCAATCCGGACACGCAGCGCATCAGCCTTGGCATCAAGCAGCTCGAGGCCGATCCGTGGGAAGGTATCGCCGCGAAGTACCCGGTGGATGCGCGCTTCAAGGGCACGGTCACCAACATCACCGACTACGGTGCCTTCGTGGAGCTGGAGCCTGGCGTCGAGGGCCTGATCCACGTCTCAGAGATGAGCTGGACGAAAAAGAATATTCACCCCGGCAAAATCATCTCCACGAGCCAAGAGGTCGAGGTCCAGGTTCTGGAAGTCGATCCGGACAAGCGCCGCATTTCGCTTGGTCTTAAGCAGACCCAGGAGAACCCGTGGGTTGCCTTCGCCGCGGCCTATCAGCCCGGCACCGAGATCGAGGGTCAGATCCGCAACATCACCGAGTTCGGCCTGTTTGTCGGTCTCGATGGCGGCATCGACGGCATGGTCCATCTGTCCGATTTGGACTGGTCCAAGTCTGGGGAGGAAGCGTTAAAGGACTACAAGAAGGGCGATACGGTGAAGGCTGTTGTGCTAGAGGCGGATTCCGACAAGGAACGCATCAGCCTCGGTATCAAGCAGCTTGCTGCGGATCCGTTTGAGGGCGCCGCCGCGTCCGAGAAGCTCGGGAAGGGCGCACGCGTGACCTGCCAGGTCACTGCCGTCAAGGACAATGGTATCGAAGCCCAGCTGCTCGACCACGACCTCACGACCTTCATTCGCCGTTCCGATCTGTCCCGCGACCGGTCCGAACAGCGTCCCGATCGCTTCGGCGTCGGCGAGAAGTTCGATGCCGTCGTGACCCAGGTGGATCAGAAGACGCGGAAAATCTCGACCTCGATCAAGGCCCTCGAGATTGCCGAGGAGAAGGAAGCGGTAGCCCAGTACGGCTCGACCGTTTCCGGCGCATCGCTCGGCGATATTCTCGGAGCCGCTTTGAACAAGGTCAAAGGTGCCGACGATGAAGAGGCCGAAGCGGTGGAAGCTGAGCCCGAAGCCGAGGCTGAGGCCAAGCCAAAGGCTGCGCCCAAGACAAAGACCAAGCGCGCCGCCAAAGCAGCGGCGGAAGCTGGAGATGCGGGCGAGACCCCTGCGGAGGAATAGTCAAGCACGCCTCAAGGCTGCCTGATTTTCAATGTCTCACGGGCCGTGGTCTAATGGATCACGGCCCGTTTTTTCTGAGCCTGAGATAAACTGAGCCCAAGTTGGTCTGAGCCCAATTTGGCCTGTGAGCCCGAGACACAATCGATGAGCCTTGACGCCGAACGCGTAGTCGAACGTCGCCGCCTCAAGCGGCGTGTATCCATTTGGCGCATCGCCGCCGTCCTTCTCGCCGTGCTGTTTTTGGGCGTGTTGCTCATGGGCGACCAGCAGGCGGGCCGCTCCGGCGGGATCCTGCCTCATGTGGCGCGCATCACCATCGACGGTGTCATCACCAACGACCGCAAGGTGATCAGCCTGCTCGACAGGGTCGGCAAGGCTGACCAGGTCAAGGCAGTGATCCTCGAGGTCAACAGTCCCGGCGGCACCACGACCGGGGGCGAGGCCCTATACGATGCGATCCGCCGGGTCGCGAAAAAGAAACCCGTGGTCGCGACCTGCGGGACTCTGGCCACCTCCGCCGCCTATATCGTGGCGTTGGCCACCGACCGGATATTCGTCTACGGCAACACGATTACGGGCTCCGTCGGCGTCATCTTCCAATGGGCCAATGTGACCGAGCTGATGAAGACCCTCGGCGTAAAGTTCGAGGACGTGAAGAGCGGGTCGCTGAAAGCGGTGCCCAGCCCGTTCGAGCCGACCACCGAGGAGGCGCGGGCCGTGACCGAAGAGATGGTCAACGACGCTATGAAGTGGTTCATCGGCCTGGTGGAGATTCGCCGCGAAATCGACGCTGGCGACGTACCGGGTCTGACCGAGGGGCGCATCTATTCGGGGCGTCAGGCAGTCCAATACAAGCTTGCCGATCAGATCGGCGACGAACTCGCCGCCCGCAACTGGCTCGTGAAGGAGCGCGGGGTTCAGCAGGGCTTGCGTATCCGGCAATGGAAGCCGCGAGCGGAGGAGGCCGGCTTTCTTGGGCTCGTAATGAACTCCATGGCCTCGGCGTTCGGGGTTTCCGGGAGCAACGTTACCGCCTTGCTGAGCCAAGCCACCGCGGTCCTTGAGCTTGACGGTCTGGTTTCGGTTTGGCACCCTGCGCCTCATTAGTGGGGCTTGGAGCGCAGCGGGTATTGGCTGTACTCCTTTTGGGGCGTGCCAATGATAAAATCCGAGCTGATCCAGCGGGTGGCCGCCGCCAATCCGCATTTGTTCCATCGTGATGTTGAGCGCGTTATCAATATCATACTCGACGAGATTGCTGGCGCTCTTGCGCGTGGGGATCGTGTCGAGCTGCGCGGCTTCGGCGCCTTTACGGTCAAGCACCGCGCGGCACGGCAGGGACGTAATCCGCGGACGGGTGACACGGTCTTTGTGGAGGACAAATTCGTGCCCTTCTTCAAGACCGGCAAGGAATTGCGCGAACGCCTCAACCCCGACGATAGCCAGGGTGGCGCGTAGCGCGGATGGCGTTTGGCCCGTGCCGGGCCTCTTGAGGAGCGAGACGTGACTCGGAAGCTCGTGCTGGGACTAGTGATCATCCCGCTTGGGTTGGCCCTCATCGCGCTTGCCGTGGTCAATCGCGGGCCGGCCGAACTCATCCTTGATCCGCTTGGCGGCGACCAAGGCTACATGGTCGAGGCGCCCTTGTTCCTCTTTCTACTCTGTGCCTTCGCGCTCGGCCTGTTGCTCGGCGGGTTCGCGTCCTGGCTCAACCAAGGCAAATGGCGCCGGACAGCCAAAGCCGAGGCCCGTGAGGCACGGGATTGGCGCCGGCAGGCGGACCGGCTGGAGCGGGAGCTGGAATCGGTCCACGCGTCCCAGCAGCGGCCTCAACTCCCCGCCCAATAGGCGCCTCTCCATGGACCAGTTGACCGTTTTCGGTCTGATCGCGGTGACGGCCATGCTGGTCACCTATGCGCTTGAGGAGCGCAGTCCCTGGTTCATTCTGGCCTTCGCCTTTGCCTGCCTCCTCGGGTCCGCCTATGGCTTCCTCCAGGGTGCCTGGCCCTTCGGCGTCCTTGAGGCCGTTTGGGCCGTGGTCGCGGCGGATCGCTGGCGACGCCAGGTCGATTGGTAACGTCGATATTGCAGTGCGATGGACTTAAGGGCTTGGATTTCATAGGGTGAACCCCGCTCCCGGAGTGCGATCCGGCGACTGCGTGTCTCAACCATTTTTAAGAGTTCCCGTGACGGTCGAAGTAAAAATCTGTGGCGTGCGGACGCCTGCCATTCTCGACGCGGCGACCGCCGCCGGTGCTGATTTCGTTGGCTTTGTGTTCTTCCAAAAGAGCCCGCGCAATCTGACGCCGGAGAACGCGCAAGGACTGGCCGCTGCCGCGCGCGGGCGCGCCAAGACCGTGGCCGTGATGGTCGATCCCGACGATGCGCTGATTGACGCGGTCGCGGCCGAAGTCCAGCCGGATTTCTTGCAGCTGCACGGGTCCGAAACCCCCGAGCGCGTGGCCGCCATCAAAGCGCGGACGGGCTTGCGCATCTTCAAGGCTGTCCCGGTCGCCGAGGCTGAGAATTTGACCGCTGCAGCGTTCTACGCGGGTGTTGCCGATGAAATCCTGTTCGACGCCAAGGCGCCGGCTGGCGCGGATCTGCCTGGCGGCAACGGGATGCGGTTCGATTGGAAACTCCTGGAAGGGGCCACGGCGCCCTTCGCCCTGTCCGGTGGGCTCGATGCCGGCAACGTCGCCGAGGCGATCCGGCTGTCCGGCGCGGCGCTCGTCGACGTATCTTCGGGGGTCGAGACGGCGCCCGGTGAGAAAGACGCCGCGTTGATCGCGCAGTTCGTTCGAGCGGTGCGGGATGCCGCGCCACAGCATAAGAAAGCCTCATGACGACGATGACGGATGCTTTGAATACGTATCGCGGCGGCCCCGACGAGCACGGCCATTTCGGCCTGTTTGGCGGCCGCTACGTGGCCGAGACCCTCATGCCGCTGATCCTGGATCTGGAGCGGGCCTATACCGAGGCGAAGGCCGATCCCGAATTTCAGGCGGAGCTGGATTCGCTGAACGCCCACTACTCAGGCCGTCCGAGCCCGCTCTATTTTGCCGAACGGCTCACCGAGCATCTCGGCGGCGCCAAGATCTATTTCAAGCGCGACGAGCTCAATCACACCGGCTCGCACAAGATCAACAACTGTCTTGGGCAGATTCAGCTCGCCCGGCGCATGGGCAAGACCCGAATCATTGCGGAGACTGGTGCCGGTCAGCATGGTGTGGCGGTCGCGACCGTGGCCGCGCGCTTCGGGCTTCCGTGCGAAATCTATATGGGCGCCACCGACATCGAGCGGCAGAAGCCGAACGTGTTCCGCATGAGGTTGCTGGGCGCCAAGGTCAATCCTGTCACGTCGGGCTCCGGTACGCTTAAGGACGCCATGAACGATGCCTTGCGCGACTGGGTCTCGCATGTGCACGACACGTTTTACATCATCGGCACCGTCGCCGGTCCGCACCCTTACCCGGCCATGGTGCGCGACTTTCAGTCGGTCATCGGCAAGGAAGCGCGCGCGCAGATGATGGAGCGCGAGGGACGTCTGCCGGACACGCTCGTTGCCTGTATCGGGGGCGGTTCGAACGCGATGGGGCTGTTTCATCCGTTCCTCGACGACCGTTCGGTGGCGATCATTGGCGTGGAAGCGGGCGGGCACGGCCTCGATGTTCCGAATGGCCATGCCGCCTCGATGACGGGCGGGGAACCGGGCGTGCTGCACGGCAACCGCACCTATTTGCTTCAGGACGACGATGGTCAGATTCTGGAGGGCCACTCCATTTCGGCGGGGCTCGACTATCCTGGCGTCGGCCCTGAGCACTCCTGGCTCAAGGATAGCGGCCGCGTCACCTATGTGTCGGCGACCGACAAGGAGGCGCTCGACGCCTTTCAGCTTTGCACCAGGCTCGAGGGTATTATTCCGGCGCTGGAGCCCGCCCACGCACTCGCTCATGTGCGCAAACTCGCGCCCGAGTTGCCGAAGGATAATTTGTTGGTCATGAACATGTGCGGTCGCGGCGATAAAGACATCTTTGCCGTGGCGGAACACCTGTCGATGGAAATGTAATCATGAGCCGGATCGATCAGACATTTGCCAGGCTCAAGGCCGAAGGCCGCGGCGGCCTCGTTACCTTCATCACGGCGGGCGATCCCGACCGCGAGACCTCGCTGTCCCTGCTGAAAGGCCTTCCGGCGGCGGGCGCCGACATCGTCGAGCTCGGCATGCCGTTTTCGGATCCCATGGCCGACGGCCCGGCGATCCAGGCCTCGTCACTGCGTGCGCTGAAAGCCGGACAGACCATGAAAAAGACCCTGTCCATGATCAGGGAGTTCCGGACAGAGAATCAGGTCACTCCGATCGTACTGATGGGATATTACAACCCGATCTATATCTACGGCGTCGACCGCTTCGTGACGGATGTGAGCGAGGCCGGTGCCGACGGGCTGATCATCGTCGATATGCCGCCGGAAGAAGACGAGGAGCTGCGTCCCGCCGCAGCCGAAAAAGGCCTGAACTTCATCCGGTTGGCGACACCGACGACCGACGCGGACCGGCTCCCGGCCGTGCTCGCGAACACGTCGGGTTTTGTCTATTATGTCTCGATCGCCGGAATTACCGGGACCGCGGCGCCCGATATCTCGTCGGTGGGTGCGCATGTGGCGCGCATCAAAGCCCATACCGACCTTCCCATCGCGATCGGCTTCGGCGTCAAGACGCCCGAGCAGGTCCGGGAGCTTGCGGCGCTGGCCGAGGGGGTTGTGGTTGGGTCGGCCCTGGTTGCGGCGATCGCCGATACGCTCGACGAAAACGGTCGGGCGACCGCGGAGACCAAAAGGAGGCTTTTGGGGCTGGTGGAGTATCTTTCCGAGGCCTTGCACCAGAGGGCTCAGGCCTCGGCGATCTAGAACGGCAGCAGCGTAGAGAGTCGGACCAGTGAACTGGATCAATAGCGTCGTCAGACCAAAAATCCGCAGCTTCCTTCGCAAGAAGGACATGCCGGATAATCTCTGGGTCAAATGCCCGGAGACGGGCCAGATGATCTACTACAAGGATCTGGAGGCCAATCAGTTCGTGGTCCCCGGCTCCAATTTCCATATGCGCATGACTGGTCCTGCGCGGCTGAAGGCGCTGTTCGACGACGGGAAGTACGCGGCGCTGCATTTGCCTGAGGTGCCGCATGACCCGCTGAAATTCCGAGACGAGCGCCGCTATTCGGACCGCCTCAAGGATGCCCGCAGCAAGACCGGGCTCAGCGACGCAATCCATTCGGGCATCGGCAAGCTCCATGGCGATACGGTTGTTGCCGCGGTTCAGGACTTCGACTTTATGGGCGGCTCGCTCGGCACGGCGGCCGGAGAGGCCGTGATCGCCTCCATGCGCGCGGCGCTGGTGCGCAATGCCCCGTTCATCCTGTTCGCCGCGTCGGGCGGCGCCCGCATGCAGGAGGGCATTCTCTCCCTCATGCAGATGCCCCGGACCACGGTGGCCGTGGAGGAGCTGCGAGAGGCCAATCTTCCCTATATCGTGGTGCTCACAAATCCGACGACCGGCGGCGTCACGGCCTCCTACGCCATGCTGGGCGACGTTCATATCGCCGAGCCGGGCGCGCTGATCGGGTTTGCGGGCCCGCGCGTAATCGAGCAGACGATCCGCGAGCAGCTGCCACCGGGCTTCCAGCGCTCCGAATATCTTCTGGACCATGGCATGGTCGACATGGTGGTCCATCGCCACGATCTGCGCGGGACGCTGGCGCGCATGTGCAATCTCCTTCTCCATCCTCGCCTCGATGCCGATGCCGAAGACGCGGAGAAGGCTCTGGCGCATCTGCCTGCGGACGAGGCTCCCACTGCCGAACAAGCGCCTGCGGAGGCGCAAGACGGGGCAGCGAAACATAGCGGAAACGGCCTTGCCGTGAGCGAGGACGAAGAACCCGAGACGGACGAGGTCTTGACGAGCGGCCCAAGCAATGGCGCTAATCAACGGACGTCTCATAATGCGTAAGTTGCGTTGGGCTGGCCCCTCGACCGAAGACCGCCCAAGCCAGGCAGCCGGAGCAAGGTTCCTTCGATAAGGCCGATTGAGGATTGACCACTCTTCCCGATAGCGCTGGTAGTGCATCGCTCGACCCGTCCGAGGTCATGAGCTCGACGCTTCTTGAGCGGCTGAAATCTCTTCACCCCCAATCCATCGACCTCTCGCTCGGGCGCATTGAGGCTCTTCTGTCGCGTCTTGGGAACCCGCAAGACAAGCTCCCGCCCGTGGTGCATATCGCCGGGACGAACGGTAAGGGCTCGACGCTCGCCTTCGTGCGGGCGATCGCGGAGGCCCTCGGCAAGGGGGTGCATGTCTATACATCGCCCCATCTCGTCGACTTTCACGAGCGGATTGTTCTGGCAGGGCCGCATGGCGCCGCGCCGATCAGCGAGGACCTTCTGGTCGACTGTCTGGAACGAACGGAAGCCGCCAATGGCGGTGCCTTGATCACCCTGTTCGAAATCACGACGGCAGCGGGCTTTCTGGCATTCGCCGAAGCGCCTGCGGATCTGTTGCTGCTCGAGACCGGTCTCGGCGGCCGGCTCGATGCGACCAACATGGTCAAGAAGCCCGCGCTTACGATCATCACGCCGATTTCCATCGACCATGTTTCGTTCCTCGGCGAAACGCTGACCGAGATCGCGGGCGAGAAGGCGGGCATCCTAAAGCCGGGCGTGCCCTGCATCGTCGGTCGGCAGGAGGCCGACGCGCTCGCCGTGATCGAGGCCCGTGCAGCTGAGGTCGGCGCGCCGTTACACGTGGCCGGCCGGGACTTCGACACATACGAGCAGCAGGGCCGGCTTCTCTTCCAGACGATCTCGCGCCTGCTCGATCTGCCGCTGCCGCGTCTGGCCGGCCGTCATCAGATCGACAATGCGGGCGTGGCGATCGCCGCCGCCAGCGTCATCTTCGGCGATGCGCTCACCCAGGGTGCGCTCGAGGGTGGCGTGACGAGCGCCCGTTGGCCGGCCCGGCTCGAACGCCTGTCGGTTGGCGCGCTTCATGCCTATGCCAGCGAGGGCACGGAAATCTGGCTCGACGGTGGTCACAACGAAGCGGGAGGCCAGGCGGTCGCCAATACGCTGGCGGAGCTCGACGAGCGCGTCCCGCGTCCCGTGCATGTCGTCTGGGGCATGATGGAGACCAAGGACGCAACGCGCTTCATTGCCCCGTTCAAAGGGCTTGTGGAGCACATCTACACGGTCCCGATTCCCGGCGAGCCGAATGCGTTCGACCCTGCGCCGCTGGCCGATGCGGCCCGATCGGAGGGGTTCGACGCCGTTCCTGTGAGCAGCGTGCATGAAGCGTTGCTGCGCTCCGCCTCAGGCGGGGAGGCCGCGCGCGTTCTGATATGCGGTTCGCTCTACCTCGCGGGCCACGTTCTCAAACTGCATACAGTCTGAAGCTGCCAGGCGCGCTATGCGACCCCGTCGACAGCGCCGCCGATCCAGGCTGCCAGCTGGTTCTTCGGCAGGGCGCCACGGAGCGTGTCCACGACTTCGCCGTCCTTGAACAGGATCAGCGTGGGGATGGCCCGGACATTGTATTTGGCCGGTGCGTCCGGGTTCTCGTCGATGTTCAGCTTGATGATCTTCACCTTGCCGCCGAGGTCCTTGGCGATCTCCTCGAGCGCGGGAGCGATCTGGCGGCACGGGCCGCACCATTCGGCCCAAAAATCCACCACAACAGGTGTCTCGGATTTCAGAACTTCTGCTTCGAATGTCGCGTCTGAAGCTTGGTCGGTCGCCATAAATCGTCTCTCCTCGTCGCCGGTCAGCTTGCCTGTCCGGATTGGTCTGTTGCCTCCGGAACCTAGGTGCGCCCCTCATGGGCGTCAAGGCCGCCACCGGCCTTCAAGATGTCGCGCTCCGCCATCTCAAGCAAAGTTGAAGAGATCTCCATGAGGCGCGGCCCGTCGGTCCAGAGCAGCGCGGAGCGGACCGGTTTTTTGGGGAACATGGTCCGCAAGGCCAGCCGATAGGCCGCGAGCTGGCCGATATAGGCCGGCGCCACGTCCGCTTCCTTCAACGGTGGCGGGCGGTTGGTCTTGTAGTCGAGGATCAGAAGCCCGCCCTCGACAATGGCAAGACGGTCGATCTGCCCTTCCAGGTCAAACGCGGCCTCACCCTCACCGATCCGTGCCACGACCGGTACTTCGGCGAGGCTCGAAGGGGCGAAGAGCGGGGCAAAGCGAGGATCGCCGACAATGGCGAGCGACTCGGCGGCGATCTCCTGTCGCGCGGCCGGCGGGAGCATCTCTCCGCGCGCGCTCACGAACGCATCGGCGGCGCGGTCGCGCTCGTCTGGGGGAACTTGCGGCAAGTGCTGCAGCAGCGCATGGATCAGACGTCCGCGCACGAAGCGCATGTCTTCGGCGAGGGCGCTTGGGCCCAAGGGGGCTTGTTTGGCCCCGAACGGGCTCTCGCCTGTCGCATTCTGCGCAAGCCGCGAGGGGGACAGCCTTGTGCCGACCCGTTCTTGCGGGGCGGGGCTGCGTGCCCAGTCCGGCAGGGGTGCGGCCGCACCGCGTGCGGGTGCACTTGTGTCCTTGCGCGGCGGGGCTTCCTGAGGGCACGACATGCGAAACACCGTGCGCCCTTGTGCGTCCTCCAGTGGCGACAGATGCGGGCGCAAGCCCTGATCGATCAGGTCGTACCAACGCCCCTCGTTGCGCTTCTTGACCCCCTGCCAGCCGCACACATAAAGGCGATCCTCAGCGCGCGTCATGGCGACATAGAGCAGGCGGCGATACTCTTCCTGTTCGGCGCGCGCCACGGCGGACTTGGCGTCCGCAAGGCCCGGGACGCCCGAATGTCCGGCGGGCGGCCAGAACAGATGATGGGCATCGTCCGCGACGCTGTCGGCGCGAGGCGCGCGGTAGATTTGCGGGCCCTGGCCACGGGGCACCGAACACGTGTCGGGCATGATCACGATCGGCGCTTGCAGACCTTTGGCGCCATGCACCGTCATGATCCGCACTTCGTCGCGGTCTTGATCCATATCGCGTTTGACGTCGATGTTCCCGTCGCGCAAGGCGGCGATGAAACCTTGCAGGGATGGCGCCGCGTCGCGCTCGTACGACAAGGCGGCATCCAGAAACTCGTCGATCGCTTCGGCCGCCTCGGGCCCGAGCCGCGAGAGCATGCGCTTGCGCATGCGCAAGGAATCCTCGCCCAGAAGCGCGGCGAAAAACTCGTATGGCGGCAGCATGTCGGCCTGGCCCAGCAGCGCGCGTAGCGTCGTGGCGGCTTCAGCATAGCAGGGATCGCTTTGCGCCGCCGCCTGCAGCGCCGTCCAGAGCGAGCCGTCGCGTCCGTGGGCCAAATCGAACAGCGCCGTTTCGTCGAGGCCGAAAAGAGGGCTCTTGAGCACGACGGCCAGGGCCAAGTCGTCCTCCGGCATCAACAGCACGTCGGCGAGGGCCATGAGGTCCTGCACGGCGAGCTGTTCGAGCAGGCGCATACGATCGGCACCGGCGACAGGAATTTCCGCCCGCTTGAGGGCGCGGATCATCGGCGCGGTGAAGGGCTCGCGCCGGCGCACGAGAATGAGGATATCGCCGGCCCGGATGGGACGATCCTGGGATTCCAAGGACTCGCGCGTATCCAGCCAATGCCGGATCTGCCCTGCAAGGCGCTGGCACAGGGCTTCGAGCGCGTCGGTCCCGTTCTCATCTTCGTTCCAGGGCTCGAACGGCGCGCTTGCGGATGGTGCCTCCGTCGTCTCCACGTCCCAGAGTTCAACGAGTCCGGCCTGTCCCTGGCGGGCGGCATAGTGCTGGATGGCCGTGCCTTCCAGAAAAGTCAGACCGCGGGCCGCATCATCCTGCGCGAACACACGGTCCACGGCCTCCAGCACGGGGACGGTCGAACGGAAGGAGACGTTGAGCGGAACCTCGCGCCAGGTCATCTTGGCGGCCTGCGCGGCCGCGCCGAATCTGCGCCCCGTCTCGCCGAAGCGCACGGGGTTGGCTCCCTGAAAGCTATAGATCGATTGCTTTTCATCGCCCACGGCGAACAGCGTCCGGGGCTGCGCCCGTGCGCCTGCGCCGGCAAAGAACTCCTCCGCCAGCGCCTCGACGATGGACCACTGCTCGGGGTTCGTGTCCTGGGCTTCGTCGACCAGGATATGGTCCATGCCCCCGTCGATTTTATAGAGCACCCAGGCGGCCGCATTACTGCGCGACAAGAGATCCAGCGTCTTGACGATCAGGTCGTCGTAATCGAGCGCCGCCTCACGCCGCTTCTCCACGTCATAAGCGGTTTGAACCGCATCGGCGAAGGTGAACACCGCGCCGGTCGCCTCCACGACGCGCAAGTGAGCGAGGTCCGTTTCGATGCGCGCGAACGCGATCTTCGCCTCGTCCAGCAAGGCGGCAGTGGCAGGCGCGCCATCAAGAACTGCCTTTCCGATCAGCTTCGCTCGAGGTTCACCCTTCTTTGTCAGAAAGAACTCTTTCAACAACGCCACGCGGTTCGATTCCGTGGCGAGACGTGCACGGCGCAATGTTTCCTCAGCACCTTTGTCTGTCTTGGTGTTCCCGAACGTAGAAAGTGCTGTCGCTGCCGCACTGATCTGTTCGTCTGTAAGGACCGAACATTGAGCTGCGACGAGCGCTTCTTCGTCACTGTCCTCGATCCCAAAGAAGGTCTTGAGCGCTTGGGTCTCCAAGCCTGGCCAGTGGGCCGTTGGCGCGCGCTCTGCATGGCGGTGGACAATCCGCGCAAGCTCCGCGCGTTTCGCAAGGATCTCACCCACCACTTCGCGGAACTGGTTTTCGCTGGTCAGCCCAACCACCTTGGATAGCGCGTGGCCCAGCGGGCTATTCGGAGCCGCAACGGCCTTCATGGCGACCGTATCGAAGGCCTCGTTCCGCGCGCGCGTGGCGCTCGTCTCGTCGAGCACGGTGAAGTTCGGCGTCACCGTCGCCTCCAAGGGAAAGCGCTGCAGCAGCCTCTCGCAGAAACCATGAATCGTGTGGATTTTCAGTCCGCCCCGCGCTTCGAGCACGCGTGCGAAAAGCCGCCGCGCGGTCTGCATGTCCTCTTCGTGGAAGGGCTCTTTGAGAAGCTGGCCGAGTTCGGCTTGAAGCTTGCCGTCGGGCATCAAGGCCCAGCCCGACAGCGTCTTGAGCAAGCGGTTCTGCATCTCCGCCGCGGCGGTCTTGGTGTAGGTGAGGCACAGAATGCTTTCGGGCGCGGCGCCGGTCAGCAGGAGCCGCAAGATGCGCTTCACTAGAACGGCCGTCTTGCCGGTGCCGGCATTGGCCGACACCCAGACGGAGGCCTGCGGCTCGGCGGCGCGCGCTTGATTTGCATCCGCCGTCTGAACGAGTTCGGTGGGCTCGGTCATGACCGCTCACCTTCGGTCAGCCATTCCGGCACACGGGCTAGATGTGCGTAGTCGTCGACCCGATAGGACGCCGCAAAGGCGGCGTTCGCGCGGCGTTTGACCTCGTAGGGCGTATCGGGACTGTCGAAATGGGCGATCAACGCCTCGAGCTTTTCGAGTGCGAGCGCGGCAAGGACATCGGGGCTTTCCTTGCTCGCGTCTTGCTGCTCGCCGCCGCCCCCGCGGCCCGAGGCGTGAATATAGATCAAGCCGCTCACACGAGCGCCCCCAAGCGCGTCGAACCCGCCGCCTTGCGCGATCGCTGCCTCGAGCGGCAGCTGCGGCCGGTAGAGCTCCTTCACATGACTGGGGACCGGCGGCGCGCCGGTCTTGTAGTCGTAGATCACGAGACTCCGATCATCCGTCTCGTCGATGCGATCAGCGCGCGCCGTAAGCCGAAAACCCGACGGCAGCGTCAGCGCCCCGGAGACCTCCGGCAAGGACCTTACGACGTTCGCACGCCGTCCCGGCTCGGTTGCGGCGAACCACGCGGCGAAGCGTTGAAAGCTTGGGCGCCAAAACGCATGCAGGCTCGGATCGTCCCCAAGAGTGTCGAACACGGCATCGCCCAGCTCTTCGAGGGCCGACTCGATGTCGTCCGGCAGCGCGTCCGGATAGGCCTCGGTGAAACGGTTCAGGATCCGATGAAAGGCCGAACCGCGCATGGCGGCGTCCGGAGCCGTGCCGAGCGGCGTCAAGGGCACGAGCTTTAGGATGTGCCTTGCGTAGATCTCGTAAGGGTTGGCGATCCAGCGTTCGATTTGCGTGACGCTCAGGCTGCGCGGCCGCGCCGAGACGGGCGGGCAGGGCCTTGGCGGTTTCGCCGGCGCGAACTTCTCGATCGTGTCCCGGTCCCGCGCCCAGGCCACCCAGTCCTGGGTCGGCGCAAGCGCGTCGCGAAGCCCGGCTGCATCGACCAACGCCTGCAGCCGCTGAAGCCAGCGCGATGGGACGGTCGGCACGCCCTCGACCTTCAGCGCTCGGCTCAAGACCACGGACTTGGCGCCGAGTGCCTGGGCGAAATCGTGGGCGGAAAGACCGATGCGGCGCTCAGGGGACGACAGGCCGAGTTCGGCGCGCATGGGGTGGGTCAACCACGGGTCCGCCTCTTGCGGTTTCGGCCAGGAGCCCTCGTTGAGGCCGCCCAGCACCATCAGATCGGGTTGCTGCAGGCGGGCCTCCATCTGGCCCCAGATGAACAGCCGCGGATGGGCGGGCCGTCGCGGCCGCACCGCCTGGCCTGCCAACAGCGTGCGGTATACGGACGGATAGCTCCGTGCGGGCAGTTGGAGCCCGCCGCCCTCCTCGATGAGGCGCGACAGCAGCACCGACAAGGCCTCGCCCGCGTCGCCGCCCCAGAGCGGCACGGCCCCGGTCTCGTCGCGCGCTAGGGCTTCAGCCGCCGCCGCATGAGCCTGCACGAGAGTTGCTGCGCTGTGATGCTCCCCGTCATCGCCAAACAAGTCCTCCAGGGGCGCCAACGCCGCCTGAAGAGCCTCTATGAGCCAGGTGGCCTCCGCCCGCTCAGCCTTCGTCAAAGGCGCTTTGGGGCCAAGTTCCCGCAGGGCTTCGGCGGCGCCGGCAAGCCCTCGGCCAAGATAGTCCTCCCGGAAGATGGCGCGCTCCTGTGCACGCGCGATCCGGCGGATGTCGCCCGCCGGCGCGGCCAGACGCGCCAGCGGGTGCTTGAGCAGCGCCATCAGGTCGGGCGGCGCGAAACTACTTTCAACGGCGGCCAGGACCAGATCGAGAAACGCACCCGGCAGGGTGCGCCGAATGGGCATCCCGGCGGAGTCGTCGATGACGAGGCCGTAATCCTTCAGGCGCGCCGCCACGCGCCGCGCGAGCTCCCGGTCCGGAGTCACGAGCGCGGCCGTCCTGTCCGGCTGTTCGATGCACCCGCGCAAAATGAGTGCGATGACTTCGGATTCGTCATGGGCCGTCGGGGCTTCGACGAGGCTGAGTCCCTCGAGCGCCGCGGCAAGATCGGCAGCGGGCCGTTCCGTCGCGCCATCAAACGCTTGCCGCCAGCGCTCCGTGGTCTCGGCGGGCCGCAGGGTCTCGCTCGCCAGATGCAGCCGGGCTTGTTCGGGACCGCGAGGGGCGCTGCCTGGGACGGGCATGACGTCGTCGCGGGTTGTGTCGAGCTTCTTTAGGAGTGCGGCCATGCCGGCTTGCGGATGTTCGGGATGGCGACCGAGCGTCTCCCAGCTCTCCGCATCGAGCGTCAGATCGAGGCCCGGCAAAACCACGGCCCCGTTTGAAAGCTGCGCGATGGTCTGTAGCAGCCGCGCGGTGGCTGGCACGGTGCCCGTGGAGCCTGCGGCGATGACGGGATAGGGCGACCCCGCCGCTAAGCGCTTCATTTCCTGCGCCATCAGGGCATTGCGCCGGCCGACCGGCGACACGAGACCGGCTTCATGCAGGAATTTGGGCCATTGCTCGGTGAGGATGGTGAGAAAGGCCACCGTCTCGGCCCAGTGCGCGGCGAGCTCTTCCGGCACGAGCGTATCAAGCGCGCCGAGATCGGCCTCCTCAGAGTCGGCGGCGTCCATGAGGTTGGCTAAGTCCGCCGCGAGGCTGGCCGCCTGTGCCGGGGTCATGGGGAGCGGGCCTTGCAGTGCTGCTGGCCCTGCCGTCCCGGCGCCACGGGACCAGGTCAGTATCATGCGCATCAGCGCAATCAGGCGTGCCGTGGGTTCGATAGCCGGTTTGCCGAGGCTGGTATCGGTGTCCTCGAAACGCTCGGCGTCCAGGATAAGCGCTTCTTCCTCGTCCGCATGACCGAGCGCCAGGATCCGGGGCAGCAGCAAGGCCTCGCCGCCGGACTCTTCCAAGAACGCTTCGCGCAAGGTGCGGGCCGCGCGCCGCGTCGGCAGATAAATCGTGGTCTGCGGCAGGGTGAGACGGTCGGGTTTCACGCCCCCGGCGGCAGGCAAATCGCCGGCGAGGATCGCCCTTGCTAAGGTCGTCAGGAACGGCGCCGAGGGCAGGATTGTGTAGAGGCGGGGCTGTGCGCGGGGCTCAGGCACGCGGGTTGCTCATGCGCCTTCGTGCTCGAAGGAGGCTTCCGCCTCGGTGAGGGCCTCAGGTGTGCCCACATGCATCCAGCGGCCGTCCAGGCGCACGCCGTAAAGGCGGTTCTTGGTAAGGGCGTTGTCCCAGAGCAGGTTCAGGGAGAAGGGTCCTTCGGGCGCGCCTTCGAAAAACGCCGCCGTGCACAGCGAAACGCCTGCAAAGGCGAAGGGCACGACCTGCCGTTCGCCACGCCGCGAGATGCGCCCGTCCGGTTCCATATCGAAATCGCCGCGCCCGCTATAGCCAATGCTGGTCGACAACGGTGCGAGCAGAAGCAGGCAATCCATCAGTGCCGGATTCCAATGACGCAACATCTGGGGCAGGGCCGGCGTCACGCCCTCGCTCCAGACCGAATCCGAATTGTGGATGAAGAACGGCCCTTCGCCGAGCAAAGGCAGCGCCTTGGTGGCACCCCCGCCCGTGTTGAGCAACTGTTCGCGCTCGTCCGAGATGACGGTTTCCGGGCCCCGGTCCGCGCGGGCCGCCATATGCGCTTCGATCTGCTCGGGCAGGTAGTGCACGTTCACGACCGCCGTCTCGACTCCGACGGCGTGGAGACGGTCTAGGACATGATCAATGAGGGTCCGGCCCATAAGCGGCACGAGGGGCTTGGGCATGGTCTCGGTGAGGGGGCGCATGCGCTCGCCGAAGCCGGCGGCGAGTACCATCGCTCTGCGAGCGAGTGTCATGGCGATGTCCTTCTAGAGCGATTTAGGCGGCAGATCCTCGGCGCTCGGGAACGCTCGGGCATAGAACGCGCGAAGATCGGCGAGCGCCGGATGGGCGAGATTACGTTCCAAATAGCGGGCCACCCGCGGCATATGGCCAAGATAGGCGCGCTTTCCGTCACGTATGGCCAATCGGGCAAAGATGCCGAGGATCTTGGAGTTCCGTTGGGCGCCGAGCGTGGCATAGAGCATTCGAAAATCATCGATTGAGAAAGTCCCACCCCGTGCCGTACGGACGGCACAGTACCGGTCGAGTTCGGCCCGTTCAAGCGCTTCGGGCACGTCGAGGCGGGCATCTTGAAGCATGGAGACGAGGTCGTACGCCAAGGGGCCGTAGAGCGCGTCCTGGAAGTCCAGAAGGCCGACGTTTCCGATGCCCTCGCGCTTCGGCAAGGACATCAGATTGGGCGAATGGAAGTCTCTGAGAACCCATCCGGGATCGGCCTGCGCGGCCGCCTCCAGATGTGGCCGCCACAGGGATTCGAACTCTGCCCGGACCTCTCGAGGGAGGTCTTGTCCCTGGGCCGCCGGCCAAAGCCATTCTACGATAAGCGAGGCCTCGACCAGCATGGCCTCCGCGTCGAAGCGGGGAACGGCGTAGGCGTTATGACCCTCCACCGGCAACGTTGGATCTGGCGGCGCTTCGGAGAGTGCGAGCAGGACGTCGACGGCCTTGCGCCACAATTCGGGCTGGCTCACGCCGCGCTCGAGCACCGCTTTGAAGACCGTGTCTCCGAAATCCTCCAGGACGATGAATCCCTTGTCTAGATCGAACGCTAAGATCTCGGGTGCCGAAAAGCCGCGTGCCCGCAAGGCCTCGGCAACGGCGACGAAGGGTTTGACGTCTTCGGCCAAATGTACGAGCGCGCTATAGGGTTTGCCGTCGCGGATCGGCGGCCCGTCGGGCTGCCGGGGCGAATTCATGAGCACCGCCTGCCGATCCGGAAGCACCAGGCGCGCGTAGCCGCGCGCGGAGGCGTCTCCTTGCAGATACAGCGCATCGGCCTCGGCGAACGCCGTGCCCTCTAGGAAGCCTGCCATCGCTTGAAGCCGGTGCAACCTGCTGGCCCAGTTTCCATGGCCCGTCAGGACCAGCGTGCGCGTCTCGGGCTGTCCCGATTCATCGAAAACGATGTCGAGCCGGTCCTGCGGAAGCCAGCCCGCCGCCCGTTCGGGCCACTCGATCAGCAAAGCCCCGTCGGCCAAGGCATCGTCCAGGCCCAACTCGTCCAGTTCGCCGGCATCGAGGCGGAAGAAGTCGCAATGGCTGAGGGCCAGGCGCGGCGTCTCGTAGCGCTGGATCAGCGCGAAGGTCGGGCTCGGCACTTCGCTGCCCGGGTCGAAATGGCCCACCAGCGTGCGCGCCAAGGTCGTCTTCCCGGCGCCGAGCGGACCCGACAGCGTCACCACGTCGCCGCTCTTGAGATTGAGCGCGATCCGGCTGGCAAGGCGGTCGAGACGGTCCAGATCGACGCCGTCCAGCCTCCAGATTTCGGTCATCCGGCTTGTTTGGCCCGCATGGGGTCCGTCTCTGTCTCGGGCGCTTCCAATTCCTGTCTGAGAGGCAGCAGCACCGTAAATCGCGAACCCCGGCCGGTCGCGCTATCGAGCGTGACCGTGCCGCCATGAAGTTCGGCGAGGCTCCTCACGATCGACAGTCCGAGCCCGGCGCCACGGTGACGCGAGCCTTGGGTCCGGCTTTCGAAGCGATCGAACACGGTGTCTTGGAAGTCCTCTGGTATCCCTGGACCTTCATCCTCCACGGAGAAGGCGATCATCGCGCCATCGCGCCGGCACCTTAGGCGGGCCACGGAGCGCGGCTTCGAGAAGCCGATGGCGTTCGACAGCAGATTATAGAGGATCTGCGTGACACGGCTAGCGTCCGCGAACACCACGTCGACTCCGTCCTCGATCTCGATATCGAGCCTGACGTCATTCTGCTTGAGCCGTTCCTCGACGCCCTGTTTGGCCGCCTCGATGATGGATGACACATGCACCGGCGCGAGCTGGAGCCGCAGGGAGCCGGCGTCGATCGTGGCCAGATCCAGAATGTCGTCGACGATGGCGCGCAGCGTCGTGCCCGAAGACAGGATGTCATCCACATATTCGCGCTGCTTGTCGTTCAAGGTCCCGAACGCGGGCTCGACGAGCATCTGCGCAAAACCCAGCATGCTGTTGAGCGGAGTCCGCAGCTCGTACGACACATGCGAGACGAAGTCGCTCTTGAGACGGTCCGTCGTTTCCAGCGCCTCGTTTTTCTCGATCAGCGCGCGTTCGGCGCGTTTTGAATCCGTGATGTCCGAATAGGTCAGAAGCGTCCCGCCATCGGGCAGGGGTAGAGCGGCGCAGGACAAAACCGTGCCGTCGGGGCGGTCGAACTGGCTGTCATAGGAGCGCCGTTCGGCCACGATCGACGTGACGATCGCCCGGGTCCGCTCCCACTCCTCCGGCGTATCGTAAAGCAGGCTGCACCAGGCCGTGACTTCGTCCACATGCGGCTCGGCATCGAGGAGCTTCGGCGTGAGGCACCAAATGGACGCGAACGCACTGTTGTAGAGCCGCAAGCGTCCGTCGGACCCGAACACAGCGACGCCTTCGCGCAAGGTGTCCAGGGTCTCGCGCTGCACTTGGCTGAGGGCGTTGAAGCGGCTTTCCAGCGCGATGTGCTCGGTGACGTTCTCGTACAGATAGGTCACGCCGCCATCACTATTGGCGTCGGCCACCACGTGAAGCATGCGGCCGTCCGGCAAGTGCCAGCGGTCGTCGACCTGTTTGCCGGTGCCATAGGCGGATAGCCAATCCTGCTTCCAGACGCGGAACTCGGCGCGCTCCTCGAGACGACGCGCCTGGCGCAGCCGGTCGAGTATCTCGCCGTCGCGCGGGCGTGTGTCGAGCCAGGCCGCATCGAGCTGCCAGAGATCGACATAGGCTTGGTTGTAATGGGCGAGCCGCTGCGTGGAGTCGAACACTGCGAAGGCTGTCGCGAGACGATCGAAGCTGCGGAAGTGCGTGTCGAGCAGCGCCCGCGCCTCGGCGTTGTCGCGCTCGTTGCGCTTGGACTCGTCGAGCAGGGACCGAAGGGCGGCGACCTGCTTCTCGAGTTCCTTGTGCTTCACCGAAAGCTCGGCCAGCTCGAGCCGTTGACCGGCGATATCGCGGATCTTCAGAACCAGGGTGTGGCCCGCGGTGCGTCCGTCGGCTTCCACATAGCGCTCACGCTTCGTGCGCAGCATCAGATTGAACGGCTCGCCATGCTCGGCGAGCGCCTTCATGGCCGCTTCGAGGTCCGCGGCGGAGGTGTCGTCGAGCCATTGCTCGAAGGCCAGGAGCCGCACGGCATCGCGCGGCACCCCGAATGCTCCGGGCAGGTTAGAGACCAGCAGTTCGGGCTTGGCCGATTCGCCGAGAGTGAGGAGCGCTTGGGGTTCGGCGGCAAGAACGGTCTCGAGCGTGTTTTCGCTCAAGGCCAGGCGCTCGGCCTCCGCGGCCGCGGTGGCTTCGCGCGCCCGGGCCTGTTTGATCGCGCGTAGGCATGCGATGATCATGCCGACCGAAAAGGCAATGACGCCCAGATCGATTCCGAGTTTGAGAAGTGTCACGGGGCTGAGGAAGCCGCTGTCTTCGGCGTGGGCGCTCTGGATGGGCAGCAGCCACGCCGGAACGGAGTAGGCAAGAACGCGGGACAGCGTCGTAGGCCACCTTGATTCAGGCGTTGCCTCCTCTGTGCTGGTCCGCATGGTCCCCCTCGCTCCACGCCGCCGTTGTGATGCCGATCGTCCGGCGGCAGTGCTCTTCTACGCCGCGTCTGACGTTGCCCTTGCGATTCTGAAACTCACGCGTCTGATGGCTTGCCGCAGATTAGACGCGAAACCGAGCTGACGGACGCCAGCCGCAAGGACGAATCACTTTGAGATTAACTGCTTCGCGGACTCTTGCCCACCGCTCAAGACTCTTTGATTGAGCCGGGAAAGGTGCCTTCAAGGTCCCGTTTTCTGGGCTAGGGGGTGTCTTCGAAATGAAGGCTTGTGGACGCAAACAGGTCTTCGACGGTGAGTTCCCGTTTCGCGAGACCTTGTGCGTAGGAGTAGCGGAACAGGGTCTCGAGCGCTTTGCGGTTCCGGTCGATGCCATAGGAATAGAAGTTCGGTCCCATGAGGGCTTTCGTGTCCTCTAGTTCCTGTCCGAACCAGGGAAGCATATTCGTGGCCCATCCGAGCTGTGCCATCTGCCGGTAGGCGGCAGACTTTGCTTCGACGAAACCGTCAAAGACAGCCTTTGGCAGCCAGGGGTTTTCGGCGGCAACATCGTTCCGGATCGCCACGGCGTGCATGATGGGAAAGATGCCGGTCCGCTTGAAATAGGCGCGTTCAACGGCCCTATGATCTGGAAAGAGCCGTCCTACCAGAGGGCTTCCCTCTTGGTAGCAGCGCGGTTCCGCGGCGTGAAAGAGTGCGTCCACCACGCCCTGTTCGAGGAGATCGCTGTCGTCGAGGCCCTCCGGGCCCGTGGTGATGTCGAGGCCCTCGGGGAAGCGGTTCTCCTGTGCGGAAGTCTTGCCCGAAGCGCCAGCCGAGGAGTCTTCGGCGGAAACCACCCACTCGATCTCGTTCGGTTTCACGCTGTATTCGTCATCGAGGATTCCTCGGATCCAAGTTAGCGACGTCGAGGAATAGCCCGGCGTGCCGACGCGCCGTCCGCGTAAATCCTCCGGGCGCTCGATTCCTCGATCCGTGCGGATGAAGACGCTTTTGTGCCGGAACTGACGCAGCAGAAAGATCGGTAGCAGCGTATAGGCGCCGAAGCCTTCGTTGGCATAGGCCAGCATGAACGGGTGCAGCCCGATCTCGGTCACCGTCCGCGTGCGAGGCTCATCGAACGCATGGCTGTTCATGTCGCCGATGGCATCTTCTTCGAAGGTAACCGTGCAGCCGTCGATTCCAGCTCGCCCATCGGCGAGTGCCGCGATGCGGTCGGTTCTATAGGCCGAAACGGTGACCGGCAGCGATTCGGTGCTCCCGGCCGCCAATGCATCCCGGGCCCGGCCAAGGAAGGGAGCGGTTCCCGCGGCGACCGCTCCGGTCAGAATCTCGCGCCGGCTCGCGCCCGTCTTGTCTCGTCGCCTCACTGCCCAAGGCTCGGGTCCATGCTCGGATCGAACGGCAATTCGTCGAGATGCTCCACATATTCGAGCGGGTCGAAGGGCAGCT